>Ga0160423_10000046_pt1 | contig 76854 bp, 68 predicted proteins | sample CRUFie14St8metaG_FD_108191 | JGI IMG/M metagenome (GOLD analysis project Ga0160423, IMG submission 108191) | Marine microbial communities from the Costa Rica Dome - CRUD Field 142mm St8 metaG | ecosystem: Environmental > Aquatic > Marine > Oceanic > Photic zone | place: Costa Rica: the Eastern...
ATTTAATTTTTTAAGTAGTCATAAAAGGTATCTCCCCTTAATCCTATTCTAAGAGTTTCCAAAGGAATAACCTCGTCCCAAGAAATATTTCCAAGATTAACGTTAGGTCCTAATAATTTAATAAACCAAACTTGTTGAGGTTTTTTAGGAGCTTCCCACAAGATTTTTTCGGTAGGTATTTTAGTTAAAATTTCATCAATTAAATCAGACCTAACATCACCTCCTTTTCTATAAATGCCTACATTACCCCCTTCTCTTGCTTCTGCTATCACTTTCCATGAACCGGCATCTAATTCTTTTTGCATTAATTCTATCCATTTGTAAGGAGCTATTAATACTTTATCGTCTTTAGAACCAACCTCTGAAACAACTTTAAATTCTTTAGAAAGTTCTTTTATGTATTTACATTTTTCCTCATGTGAAATATTAATACTCCCATCTGAAACCTCACACATAGTAAGATTCCATTTTCTTAATAAGCTCTTATACTCCTCAAACATTCCTCTAATGATAAATGCTTCGAATAAAGTCCCTCCTAAGTAGACCATTAATCCAGCATCTTGGTATAATTTAATTTTTGTTTCAATATGGGGTGAAATGGCAGATGTACCAAAGCCTAATTTTATAATATCTGTGTGAGGTCCACACATATCTATGAAATTCTTAGTATCATTTATACTTAATCCTTTATCCATCATCATAGTTAAACCAAATTCTCTAGGTTTTTCGGTTCTTACTGGAATATCTGTTAAAAAAAAATTCATATAGTCATTTTTTTAGTACGTGCAAATATAGCAGAATTTAGATTATTTATTAGTTTTGTTTCACTAAAAAAAAAATGGAACAATATGACCTTAATTAAATCTATTTCTGGAATAAGAGGGACAATTGGTGGAGAAGTCGGAGAATCACTATCCCCACTGGATATTGTTAGATTTACATCAGCTTATGCTAGTTTCATTAAAAAACAGAATTGTGAATCCAACACAATAATTATTGGAAGAGACGCAAGAAAATCAGGATTAATGGTTAGTAATATAGTCAGTGGAACATTAATTGCATGTGGATTTAATGTAATTGATATCGGATTATCCACAACACCAACTGTTGAAGTTGCAGTCCAAATACACCAAAGTGCTGGAGGAATCATAATAACAGCTAGTCATAATCCTAAAAACTGGAACGCACTTAAGCTACTGAACAATAAAGGAGAGTTTCTATCGGAAATAGATGGAAAAAAAATATTAAGTTTAGTTGAAAATAATAATTTTTCATTTGAAGAAGTGGACAAATTGGGCACTTATAATCTAGATGCCAGTTTTAATGATTTACATATTGAGAAAGTACTTAATTTGGACTTAGTGAATGTAGAGTTAGTTAAGAAGTCTAATTTTAAAGTTGTTGTTGACGCGGTGAACTCAACAGGGGGATTTATGGTTCCTAAACTATTAGAAAAAATGGGAGTAAAATGTGTAAAGTTATATTGTAATCCCAATGGAGAGTTTCCTCACAATCCAGAACCGTTACCAGAGAATTTAACTAAAATATCAAAGTTAGTAATTGAAGAAAATGCTGACTTTGGAATTGTTGTGGATCCTGATGTAGACAGATTAGCTTTGGTTTGTGAAGACGGTAGTATGTTTGGTGAAGAGTATACTTTAGTATCAATCTCTGATTTTGTTTTGAGTAAAACACCAGGAAATACAGTTTCTAACTTATCTTCTACAAGAGCTTTGAGAGATGTAACCAATTATCATGGTTTTTATTATAATGCTGCTGCTGTTGGTGAGGTGAATGTTGTTGAAAAGATGAAAGAAACTGATGCTGTAATTGGTGGGGAAGGAAATGGAGGAATAATCTATCCAGAATTACATTATGGAAGGGATGCGCTGATAGGAATAGCATTGTTTTTAACTCAATTAGCAGAGAGAAAATTATCTGTTTCAGATTTAAGAAAAACCTATCCCAATTATTATATTTCTAAAAATAAAATTGAATTGACGCCTGAAATTGATGTCGACAAAATATTAGAACTATTAAAAGAAAAGTACCAAAACGAACAAATAACAACCATTGACGGACTAAAAATTGATTTTAAGGATGGTTGGGTTCATTTAAGAAAATCAAACACAGAACCAATTATCAGAATTTATGCTGAAAGTGAAGGAAAAGACAAAGCTAATTCATTTGCAGAAAATATGATAAATGAAATCAAAAACCTTATTTAATGAACAAAAGAGTATTTTTAGATAACGCAGCTACAACACCAATCGCACCTGAAATTATTGAATTAATTAGCGATATGATGAAAACTCATTTTGCTAATCCATCCTCCATACATTCCTATGGTAGAGAGTCAAAGATTATTGTTGAAAGTGCTAGAAAAAAAATTGCTAACTTATTAAATACTTCACCAGGAAGTATATTTTTTACATCTGGAGGAACTGAAGCTGATAATATGGCAATTAAGTGTGCAATTCATGATCATAAAATCAAGCATGCAATAACATCTAAACTGTCTCATCACGCTGTTTTATATCCACTAGAGGATTTAGCTTCAGATGGTAAAATAAAACTTTCCTATATTGATATAGATGAAAATGGAACTATCTGTCTTTCTCATTTAAAGAAGTTATTAAAAAATAATGAAAGAACATTTGTATCTATCATGCATGCTAACAATGAAATTGGTACCATTCAACCTCTAAAAGAAATAGGTGATATTTGTAAAGAATATAATGCTATTTTTCATTCTGACACGGTACAGACTATGGCTCATTTCAAATTTGATATGCGAGAGCTTAACGTAGATTTCATGGCTGCCTCTGCTCATAAATTCCATGGTCCTAAAGGAATTGGATTTGTTTATATTTCTGAGGATATTCAGATTAAACCATTGTTAAGAGGTGGGGGGCAAGAACGAAATATGAGAGCTGGAACTGAAAATATTTATGGTATTGCGGCTATGGCAAAAGCTATGGAGATGGCTTATGAAAATCTTGAAGAAGAAACCAATTATATTAAAGGTTTAAAAAAATATATGATTGATAAACTTAAATCAGAAATTGATGATGTTCAGTTTTATGGTAAATGTACAGATTTAGAGGATAGTTTATATACTGTTTTAAGTTGTAATTTTCCTGAAAAAGATAACTCTGAAATGTTGATGTTTAACTTAGATATTAAAGGAGTCGCTTGCAGTGGAGGTTCTGCTTGTAGTTCTGGAGGTAGTAAAGGTTCTCATGTTCTAACTGCAATAGTTCCAAATTCTATGAGACCTGGAGTAAGATTTTCATTTAGTAAATATAATACAAAAGAAGATATTGATTTTGCTGTAGACCGACTCAAAGAATTAGTCTAAATTATTTATTTTTTTAATCTTTATTCCAAGGTAAGCGTAAGTGATAGTCATAATTGGAGAGATTAGATTAAAAAAACAGTAAGGAAGATAAGAAAAAGTTGTTATTCCTAATACAGCTGATTGAGTGGCCCCACACGTGTTCCAGGGTATAAGAACTGATGTAACTGTTCCTGAATCTTCTAAGGTTCTACTTAAATTTTCCGGAGATAAACCTTTTTCTTTATAACTTTTGGAGAACATTCTGCCTGGAACTACTATACTTAAATATTGATCAGAAGCTGTTATATTAAAAAAGATGCAAGTACCTGCAGTTGTAACAACTAAATTTCCATTTGTTTTAGCTCTATTAACAATTGGATCAGATAAACGACTTAAGAGTCCTGTAACTTCCATAATTCCACCAAAAATCATAGCACAGATAATCAACCAAATTGTATTTAACATTCCATACATTCCTCCAGAAGTTAGTAAGGAATTTAAATCTTCATTTGACGTTGTAATATTTATTTCTGAACCCATTGAATTTATAACTGCTTTATATGAAGTGAATACATTCATTTGGCTACTATTAGTAATTTCAAGTATGATACCAGGCTGAAAAATAACAGCAAAAATACCTCCTAGTAGAGTACCAGCTAACAATGATGGAATTGCTGGAACCTTCTTTACTATAAGAAAAATAACAACAACAGGAACTAAAAATAACCAAGGGGTAATATTAAATGATGAAGATAAAGCAGATAGTATTGCATCTATATTCTTAGACGAATTAACTTCTGTTTGAAAACCTAATAATAAAAAAATTATCAATGCTATACTAAATGATGGTATAGTAGTATACATCATGTATTTTATATGAGTAAATAAATCTGCACCAGACATTGCAGGAGCTAGATTAGTTGTATCAGATAGGGGGGACATCTTATCTCCAAAATAAGCTCCAGATATGATAGATCCGCCAATAATTCCTACACTTATTCCTAATGCTTGACCTATTCCTAAAAGTGCAATACCAATGGTAGCAATAGTACTCCATGAACTACCCGTAGCTAAACTTACTATAGCAGTTATAATCGCTGTTGCAAACAAAAATATTTCTGGATTTAGTATTTGCAAACCATAATATATCATAGAAGGTACAATTCCTGATATCAACCAAGTTCCTGATAATGAACCTATTAGAAGTAAAATTATAATAGCAGGTGTAACTGATTTAATAGAATTTGAAACACCATCAATTATTTTTTTCCAATTGTTTCCATTTCTCATTCCAATTATACATGCAACAGCTGCAGATAATAGTAGTGATAATTGATTAGCACCTCCCAAGGAATCATCTCCATACAAATACACATTAGTGGAAAGAAGTATAATTAAAAAAATTATAGGTAATAATGCTATTATGTAAGGAATCTTTTTCACCTAAATAATATCAACTTTTTTCATACATCTTATCATAGATAGGTAAGTTCTTTCAATATCATTGTCTAAACCAATAGATATACGTACTAAACCATCGGAAATTCCCATTATCTGTCTTTCACTCTCGGGTATCTCAGATGAAGTTGATAGTCCTGGAGCGGAAAATAATGTCTTATAAAAACCTAAACTTACAGCTAAATAACCAAGATTAGAGTTCTGCATTTCTTCCATCAAATGATTTGCTTTAGCTTTGTTTTTAGCATCAATTACAAACATACCTCCAAAACCAAAACCTTCATTCATTTGTTGTTTCATTAACTCATGTTGTGGATGATCTTCCAAGCCTGGATAAATTACTCTTAATCCATCTTTTTTAAATTTCTTTGATAAAAATATTGCATTCTCAGAATGTTTCTTCATTCTTAGATGCAGAGTTCTTATATTTTTAAGAATAGAAGCAGCTCTCATAGAATCCATAACTGGACCCAAAAGCATTGAGCTTCCTGAATTTACGTCTATCAAACTCTGTATAAAATCTTCATCTGAACATATAACGCCACCAACCGTATCTGAAGTACCATTAATAAACTTAGTTAAAGAATGAATAACAATATCTGCTCCAAAATTCGCTGGAGAAAATATTAATGGGGTAAAAGTATTATCAACTATAAATTTAAGATTATGTTTTTTAGCTATTTTTGAAATTAATTCAAAATCAGTTACTTCTAAGAGAGGATTGCTTATTGTCTCAGAATAAATAACTTTTGTTTTATTTGTAATTGCTTCCTCTATTTGTTTAATATCAGTAGTATCTACAAAAGTTGTTTTAATATTAAATTTTGGTAAATAGTTCTTCATAAAGGCATAAGTACCTCCATAAATTGTTCTACTACTAATTATCTCATCTCCACTATTGCACAACTGAAGAATTGTAGTTGTAATTGCAGCCATTCCAGAGGAAGTAAGTAAAGAGCCTTTTTTATTTTCTATCTCAGCTAAGGCTTGTCCTAAATAAGAATTAGATGGATTTGTATGTCTTGAATATAAGTAACAACCTTCTCTGACACCATCAAAAACTTCCCCCATTGAATCACCTGTAAGATATGTAAAAGTAGAGGAATCAGAAATTGAAGGGTTAACACCACCATATTCACCAAAAAATTGCAAATCTTGAATACTATCTGCTGGATGTTTATTTTTTTTATTCATAATATCCGTATCCATTTCCATAACTATATCCATAGCCATAGCCATATGATGAAGGTTTTACGACATAATCATTAATAATAATTTTCAAATTACTTACTTGTTTAGTTTCAAACAAATCATTAATAATGTTTAACATATTCTTTTTAGTATAGTTGTGTCTTACAACATACAAGTTTATATCAGAAAGCTTCATAGTGATAACGCTGTCAGTTACCAGTCCGCATGGGGGAGTATCAATAATAATATATTCATATTTATCCTTAAGAATTTTGATTAAATCTTTCATTCTTTCAAGATTTAATAATTCAGCAGGATTAGGTGGAATTGGTCCAGAGGTTATTAAACTCAAGTTTTCATATTGAGTTTGATTTATTATATCTTCTATTTTACTCTTTTTAATTAAATATGAACTTAATCCTTTTTGATTATCTAATTTAAAATCTTCATGCGTCTTTGGTTTTCTTAAATCAGCTCCAATTAAAACTGTTTTGTATCCAGCAGATGAAAATATTAAAGCTAAATTACTTGAGCAAAATGTTTTTCCCTCAGAACCAACAGAAGAGGTGACAGTTATTACTTTTGAAGATTTTTCAGATGCTAAATATTGTATATTAGTTCTAAGAGACCTAAATGACTCAGATATAATCGATTTAGGACTTTCTGATACAATTAAATTACCCCCTTTTTCAGAGTTGCCAATAACACCCAAAACAGGTATATTTGTTAACTTATCAAGATCGGATTTATTATTAATATTCTCATTAAAGAAATCTCTGATACTTATTGTAATTACTGGAATAATAAATCCAAATATCAATCCAATTAAATATGACACTTTCTTTCTTGGAGCTACAGGTATATCACTATCATTTTTACCAGCTGTATCAATAATTCTATGATCAGGCTCAGTTCCTTCTTTTGCAATTTCTGTCTCTTGTTTTTTTAGAATTAGATAATTAACTATTCTTTCAGACTGCATAAATTCTCTATTGAGCTTAACATATTTTTTTTCTGAATCTGGGAGATTTTTAATTTCTTTATTAAAATCATTTACTCTATTTTGAAGAGTTCTTTCCGCAGATTTAGTTGATGATATTAGATTTTTTAAATTTTCTATAATACTCTTTTTAGTAAATGAGATTTGAGACAATACAGATTGATATTTTGGATGACTTTTCGTAGTTGACAATTCTAATTCTTTAATTTTTGAATTTAAACTTATAAAATTAGATATTAATGAATTTAACTCGGGATTAGATATACCAATAGAATTTGGAGAAATAATGTCATTTACTTCATTTGAATTTTGTAAATATGATAGGAGTTCTTGATAATAATTCAAATGCAGTCTGTATTCAGAAATATTAGTTTCTGTTTTCTGTTTTTGAAAATAGGTGCCGAAGTCTTTATCAAAAATTTCAAGATTGGGGTTTTTTAATTTAAAATCTTTTAATTTATCCTCAATTTTTTCTAGAGTATCCTTTGTCTTTAAAATTTGATTTTCAATAAAAGTTATAGTATTGGTTGCCATTCTATTTTTTTCCTCAAGACCCTGTGTCAAATATAAACTAGAAAGAGTATTTAGATAATCTATATTCTTTTTTCTAGCATTTCCTGAGATACTTAATTTCAAAACTGAACTTTCTTTACTGACAGGGGAAATATTTAAATCTTTTAAATATTTTTTTGTGATTTTATCTAAAGAATGTAATTTAAATGAGTATGTATTATCATCTAAATAAGTTTTCTTATTAAAGTAGGGTGTTTTGACTAATTTAAATGAAAAATAGTCAGTTTTAATTTGTTTTTCAAACTTATGGATTGAATTATATGATAAATTGGCTTGTATAATGTTATTTTTTTTATTGTTTTTAATATCATATGTGTTTTGATCTTTACAATCTATTTTTAATTTGAATTCTTCATCATTTAAAATATCTATATACATATCTACATTTGCAAGTTGCAAGTGGGAAGTGTCAAAAATTACATGATAAGGGTTAACTTTATATTGATTTACTGTTTGTACTGATCCATGTTTAAAAAATGATAATTGTAAGCCTAATTCAGTAATAGTTCTTTCTGATAAAGTAAAAGATTTTAAAACAGCCTTTTCATTTTCTATATTTGTTTTGACGCTAAACATTTCCATGCCTTCAAGGATGTTTTCTACACCTAGTTGAGTATTGTTATCATCTCTAATTTCAATGGTTGTTGATACAATGTATGTAGGTCTTACATATCTGTTGTACAAAAAAGCGATGAATAAACATACTGAAACAGATAAAATAAAATAATACCAGTAAGCAGTATATTTTTTGATAAGAAGCTTAAAATCTACAGTTTCTTCATTATTATCAATTTCATTTTCAATTTCTTTCATTTTATTCAGTAAATTTTAAATAAACATTAACCATTACTGCAACTGTTGTTAAAGCAGATAATAACAACTGAGATTGAGATTTTCTAAATCCTCGATATTTCAAAGGTTCCACATAAATAAGATCGTCGTTATGCAAATAATAAAAGTCAGAGTTTATTATGCTTTGTTTAGTTAAATCTAAATTGTGTACTGTTTTTTGATTGTTGTGGGTTCTTATTAGTTTTACTTTGGTTAAATCACCATAATCTGTAATTCCTCCCGAAAGTGCGATTGCCTCAAAAATTGAAATATTGTCCTGATATATTGGAAATGTATTTGGTCTATATATTTCTCCTAAAACTGTAACGTTAAAGTTTCCCAATTTTACAATTACTGTTGCCTCTTTTAAATATTCATCAACTTTTTTCTCAATGGATTCTTTTGCCTCATCTAAAGTTTGATTTAACACGTAAACTTCACCGATGTATGGTATTTCAATAATTCCGTCTTGGTTAATCGTAAATCCATTTAAATATATGTTAGCTGACGTTATGGATGAATTAGAAGAATTTACATTATTTTCAACATTGAAGAAATTAGTAGTTTCGTCATCAAAACTCAATACTTTTACTACTAGTATGTCACCAATTTCTAAATGATGTTTTGGTGGAGTTGGACTTATATTCCATTCATTTTTTTCACTTTGATTTAAAAAAGTAATTTTGCTCATTGGTGTACATGAGAAACAAAAACTAATTATTAAAAAGAATATAAAATTGTTTAAAAAACTATTTTTCATAGATAATTATTAATGTAAGCAAATATACAAAACCAAAAGGGATTAGACTTTCTTATTAAAAATTTCTGATTGTTTGGAAAAGTTTAGATGATGGTAATCCAACAACATTAGTATATGAACCATTAATTTTATCTATTCCAACTAATCCTATCCACTCTTGTATTCCATAAGAACCTGCTTTATCAAAGGGTTGGTATTTTTCTATGTAATACTTGATTATGTCAGGATCCAAATCTAAAAATGTCACTTCTGTTTCATCAGAAAAAGTAATTTGTTTTTTATGAGTGTATACATAAACTGAACTTATAACCTTGTGTGTTTTACCTGAGAGATTTCTTAACATTTCAATAGATTCATTATAATTTTTTGGTTTATTTAAAACTGAATCTGAATTAAATACAATTGTGTCTGCGGTAATTAACATTTCATCTTCGTTTATTGTATTTATTAAATTCTTAGATTTTTTTATCGCAAGAAATTCAGAAATTTCTTTTTCTCTTAAGTAATTTGGATAACTTTCATCTGTATTTGATGATCTAACGATAAAATTAATTCCCATAGCAGTTAAGATTTCTTTTCTTCTAGGTGAATTAGAACCTAAAATTATATTATATCTAAATTTTTTCATAAGGATTGAAAGTATAATGGAATAATTAATATACCAAGAATCATAATAATTTTTAATAAAAAACTTATTTGTTTAAAGTCTTTTTTATTTTTTGAAATTATAACTTTATAAATCGATATGATAATAATTAAACTTATAAAAATATTATATATACTTAATATTTTAAAATCATTAAATAATACACTCCAACATATGAAAACTAATAGAGTAATTAATAAAGTAAATATAATTATATATTTAGTTTGATGTAAATTCAATTTTGAAGCAATACAATTTGATTTCATAATTTTATCACCTTCAACATCTTCCAAATCCTTTATTATCTCTCTAGCAAAAGTCAATGTAAATGAGAATACAATAAAAGGAAGTTGATAATAAATAAAGTTTAAAGATGATTGAAAACATTCTAATAATATCACATTGAAAATGCTTAAAGATATTAAAAAGGATACAATAAAATTTCCAACAAAAAATTTATATTTATAAGATTTGGAATACCATTTTAATAAAAATATTGATGAGATAATTACAAACAATAGTATTGATTTACAATTTAAACTAAATTCAGGATATATCGACAGATTAATATATTTATTTGTATCCAAAACAAACAAATAAATGGAAATCAGTACCGCTAAAATATTAAATAAATAATAAAAAAATATTGCTTTTCTTGACGTTATAAAGTCTCCAATTATAACACTTTCTTTATTTATTCTATCTGATTTTTCATCATATATATCATTAATTATATAGCCAGATGCAGCTACTAAAAATGATATAATCAATAACAGATATAAACTTATGTTTCCAAAATTTCCATTAATGTAATAGTAAAACATAATTTGAGTAAAAAATAAAATAATTAAATTTTCAACTCTTATCAATTTAAAAAAATTAATGATGTTATTCATTATTATTTAGGCTCATAATGTTATTTGAAATTATTTTATATAATTCTAAGATATTCTCTTCATCTGATAAAAAATCAATATGTTTTTCTATTGTTTTATAGTCATTTCTTATTGCTGGTCCTGTTTGAACTTTTTTTGGTGATCTTATTAATGCTTTTTTGAAAGTTTGTTCTATTAGAGGTTTTAATAAATTAAAATCTAAATTATTTTTACTCATCAAATGTTCAGCAATTGATAACATATGATTACTAAAATTACACGAAATGACAGCAGCGATATGAATTTTTGATCTTTGAATAGAATCAATTAAATGGATATTAGAGCTAATTGATTTAGCAATCTTAACTAATTTTTTTTCTAAAATTTTATTGTTTGCTTCAATACAAATTGGTAGGTTACTGAAATCAATATTTACATCTTTAGTAAAGGTTTGTAAAGGATAAAAAACACCAAAGTTCATTTTATTTAAAAAAACATCTATACCAACACTACCAGATGTATGAACTATAGGAATTTTTAATTTTGGAATACTTTTAATAACTTCATGAACAAATTCATCTCTAACAGAAACAATAAATAAATCACAGATCTTTAAATTATCTAATTTTGTTGTGTAATCACATGATAATTTATTAGATAAAGCTTGAGCGGACTTTTCTGTTTTACTCCAAATTTCTACAATGTTATAGCCTTTTTGTTTTAACTCATATGATAGTATAGTTGCAACATTACCCGCTCCAATTAATGTAATATTCTTCATTTAATTAATAATATATTATTGATTTAATCAAAAACAAAGTTATAATTTTGCAACATATAAAATAACTATGATAAATAGATTTGTTAATTTATTATCTTCAATGAAATTTGCCACCTTTTTAATATTGATTATGGCTTTCTCAATTGGTTATGCTACTTTCATTGAAAATGACTTTGGTTCATCCACATCAAAAGCTTTGATTTATAATGCTTGGTGGTTTGAACTCATTCTAATTCTTCTTACAATAACTTTAACAATAAATATTTTTAAACAAAATTTATTTAGAAAAGAAAAATTAGCCACTCTTATGTTTCATTTGTCATTCATAATAATAATGATTGGTGCTGGGGTTACACGATATACTGGATACGAAGGAATGATGAGAATTAAAGAAGGTGATAAATCCAACACCTTTTTATCTGATGACGCGTACCTTCAAATAAAAGTGAATGACGGAATTCAACAATACAAATATGATAAAAAATTACATTTATCAGGTATTACAAAGAGATATGATAAAACTCCAATACTAAATCAGTTATTTTCTAATTATTTCACTATTTCAAACTCAGATTTAGAAGAAGAATTTTCAATTACATATCTTGACTTTCTGCCAAATGTCTCTGATTCTGTTATAAAAAAAAATATTAAAGGTATAACTCTATCATCTTCAGGCAATACAAACAAAGAAGGAACAGATTTATCTGTCAATGACTTTATTAATAAAGATATACTAATTGGTTCTGAAACAATTTTCAAGGACGTAAAATTTACATTTAACAATAAGAAAGATAATTCAGTTAACTTTTATTTTGATAATAATACTCTGAAATGTGTATCTGATCATGACATTTCAATTACAAGTATGCCGCCTGACGGTAATCCACCAAATATTTACAAGTCTGGTGAAGAGTTTGAATTAAATAAAATGTCATTGTTAACTATAAAAACAAATAAGTATATGTTTAGTGACTTTTCTTACGAAAAAGAATCTATCCTGTACTCCACATCAAATAATATGGATAATACCTCTAAAAATGAAAATAGATTAAAAGACGCTCTTTTGTTAAAAGTTAAGTCTGGAAATATTTCAAAAAAAATCACTTTAGAAGGAAGGAAGGGTATGTATCCTAATAGTTCTAAATTTAGTTTAGGAAAACTTAATTTTGAATTATCATATGGTCCAAAATTTTTTGAAACACCATTTAATGTATATTTACATGATTTTCAACTTGAAAAGTACCCTGGGTCTAATAGTCCCGCTTCATTTGCTTCAGAGGTTGAGGTAATAGATGGAATAGACAGTATTCCTTATAGAATATTCATGAATAATGTTTTAGACTATGATGGACATAGATTCTTTCAATCTTCTTATGATCCTGATGAAAGCGGTACTATATTATCAGTAAATCATGATTGGTGGGGAACAATCATAAGTTACATTGGTTATTTTTTTCTAATGCTTGGCATGATTTTAGTATTTTTCCAAAAGCAAACAAGATTTCAAATTTTGACAAAAAATTTAAACAAAATCAAAAAGGTTTCATCTATTTTAATTTTAATCCTTTTCTCAATTAAATCATATTCTATTGAAAGTCCAAGCGACCTGTTAAAAGACAACATTATTGATATTAAACATTCAGATAAATTAGAAAGTTTATTAGTGCAGCACGATGGAAGAATTAAACCTTTCTCAACACTCTCCTCTGAGCTCATAAGAAAAATTAGTAGAAAAGAAACTATTTATAATTTAAACTCCACTCAAATTCTAATGGGCGCTATAAGCTATCCACAATTGTGGAGAAAGATTCCATTAGTAAAAGTTCAAAATAGCCAATTACTTGAGGAGTTAGGCTCGAGTGAGGACATGTTATCATTTGATGATTTTTTTAATGATAACAAAGAATATATCTTAAAAGAAAAAATAAAAAAGTCTAGTAACATACCTGATGTAAACAAGAGTAAATATGATAAAGAACTTATTAAAGTAGATGAGAGATTAAGTATTCTATTTTCTGTTATCAATACTGGTACTTATAATTATTTTTTAAACATATTTCCTAGTACTGACACAAATAATACTAAATGGGAGGGAATACTTAATGCACCTAGAATGATTGGAGACTCAATATCTAATGTTAATGTTTTAAATCTTTATACTCAAACATTAATGGTATCTACTATTTCTAAAGATTGGAGCTGGTGTGATACATTATTAAATACGATTAAAGATTATCAAAATGAGCATGGAAAAGATTTAATACAATCAAAATTTAAGATTGATCTTGAATTATTATATAACAAGATTGATGTTTTTTCATTATTATTCAAATGGTATTTTTTTACTGGTCTTTTGATGTTAATTTTTTGTATAATCTCTATTTTTAAAAACCATAGTAAGTTCTTATTACATTCTATTAAATTCTTAAAATATATTATTTTGCTAGGTTGGGGATTGCATTCTTTAGGTTTAATCTCTAGGTGGATAATCTCTAATCACGCACCTTGGACAAACGGTTATGAAGCCATGATTTATACTGTATGGGCTACCATGCTCGCGGGTATTATTTTTAGTAAAAAATCAAACTTAACTCTAGCTACAACTACATGTGTTTCATCATTACTGCTCTTGTTTGCATTTGTTAGTTATTTAGATCCAACAATCACAAATGTAGTTCCTGTATTAAATTCATATTGGTTAATGATACATGTTTCAATAATTGTTGCTTCTTATGGTTTTTTAATTTTAGGAGGTTTTCTTGGATTGCTAGCCCTGACTTTAATGATATTCACAAACTCCAACAACAAAAAAATATTTGATTTAAGAATATCTGAGTTAACAATTATTAATGAAAGATCATTAACTGTAGGGGTCTATATGCTTACTATTGGTACTTTTTTAGGAGGAATTTGGGCAAATGAATCATGGGGAAGATATTGGGGATGGGACCCTAAAGAAACGTGGGCTCTAGTGAGTATTTTAGTTTACGCCTTCATATTACATATGAGATTTATTCCAGCATTGAAAAGTAAATGGACATTTAATACAATGTCAGCGTTTGCTGTCTATTCAGTATTAATGACTTATTTCGGAGTTAATTATTTATTATCTGGTCTTCATTCATACGCAGCTGGAGATAAAGTTGAAATCCCTATGGCAGTTTGGATATCTGTAGGAATCGTTCTAACCATAGTTGTTTTAGCTAAGATTCGAAACAAAAAAATAAGTTAGATTCTAAAAAGAGTAGAAAACCATCTGAAGAATAAGTTGTTGAACAATATAAAATTGAGAAAATATGAAGCTAGATATTTTAGTTTTTGGAGCACATCCAGATGATGTTGAACTAAGTTGTTCTGGAACAATAATAAAACATATTAAAAAAGGTCTTAAATTAGGAATAATTGATCTTACCAGAGGTGAACTTGGAACAAGAGGAACAATTGAAACAAGAGACAAGGAAACAAAAAATGCGTCTAAGATACTTGGAGTACAAATAAGAGAAAACATGAATTTCAAAGATGGATTTTTTGAAAATAGTGAAAAAAATAAAATAGAATTAATAAAAAAAATAAGAAAATATCAACCTGATATTGTTATAACAAATGCTACCTCTGACAGACATCCTGATCACTCCAGGGCATCAAACTTAACAATCGACGCTTGTTTTCTTTCTGGATTAGAAAAAATTAAAACAAATCAAAAAGTTTGGAGACCAAGTCATATTTATCATTATATACAATACAATAATATTTTACCAGATATTGTTGTAGATATTACAAATGAAATGGAGCAAAAGTTACAATCTGTTTTATGTTACAAGTCACAATTTTATGATCCAAATTCTAATGAATCTGAAACATTAATTTCTTCTAAAGATTTTTTAGAAAGTATTAAATATAGAGCAAAAGATTTAGGAAGACAATCTAATTGTAAATACGCTGAAGGATTTATTTCAAATCAATGTTTAAAAGTTAATTCACTTAAAGATTTAATTTAGTTTTTTATACTTAAGTCTAATCGAATTTCCTACAACAACCAAATCAGAAAAAGCCATAAATAATGCTGCCCACATCGGATTTAAATATCCTAAAGCTGCTAGTGGGATAGCTATAATATTATAAGAAAAAGCCCAAAATAAATTTTGTTTAATAGTAAGAAAAGTGTGTTTACTTATTTTAAAGGCTAACGGTAATTGATTTAAATTGTTTTTATTTAGTAAGATAATATCAGAAGACTGAATAGCAACCCCAGTCGAATCACTAATAGAAATACCAATAGTTGCTTCAGAAAGAGCGGGAGAGTCATTAACACCATCTCCAATCATTGCAGTATTGTATTTTTTATTATATTTTTTTATTATATCAAGCTTTTCATGAGGTAGTTTTTGAAAATAAATTGATTGAAAAGATATTTCATTACTGATATCTGCACATTTAGATTCCTTATCCCCACTAACCAAACTAGTATTAACTCCTATATTATTTAAAGATTTAATAATTTTGTTAGTGTCTGTTTTAATCTCATCAGAAATATCAATTGTAGTAATAAGTACGTCATTTTTCAATAAATAAAGATCATGTACAGATTCTAACTCTTCATTTAAAATTCTTTCAGAGCCAATTTTATAAATATCGTTATTATATCTTGCTGAAATACTAACTCCCTTTTCTTCGTTTATATCTGATAAAATTAACTTGTTTGAAAAATTCTTTAATTCAGAAACAAGTGATGTTGCTATTGGATGTGATGAATGTAATTCAATATTATAAATAATATTTTTTATGAAATTTTCGTCATTGTTAAATACATTTATATTTTTAATTTTAAACCTACCTGTAGTAATAGTTCCAGTTTTATCAAAAAGCATATGTTTTATTGAGGCAAATTTTTCTAAAGTATTTCCACCTTTAATTAAAATGCCATTTTTAGCAGCTCTTCCAATTCCAACCATTACAGCAGTTGGTGTTGCTAATCCCATTGCACAAGGACATGATATCACTAGAACTGCAATTGATCTTAACATTGAATCTACAAATTCTATAATAAATACATAGTAAGAAAAAATAAATGTTAATAAGGAAATTAAAATAACAAATGGTATAAAAAAGGCACTTACTTTATCACCAATTTTTTGAATTTTAGGCTGATTATTTTGAGCATTTTTAACTAATCCAATAATGTTGGAAAGTAACGTGTCTTTACCAACTTTTTTCGCTTTTATCTTAATACTACCAGATAAAAGTATTGTCCCCCCAATAACATGATCATCAACATTCTTATCTATTGGTATACTTTCTCCAGTAATCATTGACTCATCTACACTAGCGGTTCCTTCAATAATAGTTCCGTCAACTGCTATTTTATCACCACTACTAACAATTAAAATATCATTTACTTTAATCTCATTATATTCTAATAATAAAACTTCACCATTTCTTTCAATTTTCGCCTGGGCTATTTGAATATTAGATAATTCTTCAATCGAGGTTGTAGTCTGTTTAACACTTCTTTTTTCTAAAACATTTCCCAAAAGAACAAGTGTTATAATTGTAGCAGAAGTTTCAAAAAACAAAAAATTATGAGGGTCCTCTGTTCCCTTATAAAAAAAACAACCATATGTACTGTAAATGTAAGCAGCAGTACTTCCTAATGTTATAAGAACATCCATGTTTAATGTTGCACTTTTTATTGATTTCAAAGCACTTTTACCAAAAAAATAGAAGCCACATACAAATACAGGAGTACAAATTATAAATTGGACTATTGGCTCATGTAATATTGAACCTTGAGGTAAAAACATATGTAACAATAGTGGAAATGTGAATATTGATGAAAATAAAAAAAGTTTTTCTTGTACAGAATATTTAATTTTATTGTCTTTTTCAATAATAGTATATCCTAAATTTTTAATAAAGTTCTTAACTTGATTTTCCGAATATTTATCTGATTTATAACTGACTTCAGAGGTTGAAAAGCTGACCTCTGGATTTTTTAATCCTTTAGAAATAAGATGTTTTTTGATGCCTAAAGCACAATTAGAACATGTCATGCCATCGACAAGAATTGTAATTTTATTTCCTTTGTTTTTCATAATACAAACATAATAAAGATTTGTCTCGAATTAATCTTTTTTTTATAAGTAAATTTTATATTTGCACAATAAACGGTGACTGTAGCTCAGTTGGTTAGAGCACTGGTTTGTGGTGCCGGGAGTCGTGGGTTCGAATCCCATCAGTCACCCATAAAAAAAGGAGTTGAAAATCAACTCCTTTTTTTTATTTGGTAAATCTTTTAATGCTTCTTAAAAACTGGCTTTTAGGTTGGTAACCAGTTAACTGAGTTATTTTCTCTAATTTAGAATTAAATAGTACAAATGTTGGATTTATAATACCATCATTATATCTACCATATTTAAAGTAAAAATCATGTCTCCATGAACTTCCTTTGTCAGCAGGTTGTTCGTTTATATATTTTTCCCCGTTGAAAGTTATAATTTCCTTAGTATATCCATTAATTTTGACGGGTAAAAAATTTGAATTAATTAAATTAACAATCTCTGGATCTGATATTGTCTCATTTTTCATTTTATCACAATACTCACAATTTTTTTTATAAAAGTAAACTAAAATATTTTGATCGTATTTTTTTGAATATTCTTGAGCTTTCTTTAAAGATATCCAATTAATCTTATTTTGGTTACTCGCTTGAGATTTAGATAAAAATGGAAAAAGTATAATTGATAAAAGAAAAAATAATTTTTTCATCTATTTTTTCTTAAGTATATTTTCAGCCGCTTCAATCCATTTTATTGGTCCTCCAGCTACATATCCTGTGCTTCCAATTTGAGATAAATTGACTTTTTCTTGAGATGATTTTTCAGGTTTTACAAACCAAATGGTAGGGTAGCCTCTAACTCCAAACATTTGTTGAAGCTCTCTATTTTGTTTTTGAATTGATGGTGCTAATTTAGTTCCTCTTGGGAAATCCAATTCTACTAAAACTACATTTCTTTTAGCCCATTTCTTAAATTCTGGCTTGTTATAAACTTCTCTAACAAGTCTTTTACACCATCCACACCAATCGGAACCGGTAAAGAATAATAACATTGGTTTTTTTGATTTCATTGAAACTTCAATTGCTTTGTTCATATCGGTATGCCATTCAACATTAGATTCTTGGGATAATGAATTGAAGGAAAAAGCAACAAATAATAATAAGATTAATTTTTTCATAGTTTTATTTTAAGTTTATAACGATTTTGTTTTTAAAAAATTATTTAACACCGTGCATAAGTTTCTTTAACCAAAAACTTAAGAAAAATAATACAACTCCGGCGATTAGTGGAATGTATACCAGCAAGTTAAAGAAATCAGATAATGAGGAATTATTTTGAATTTCTTCCATGTAACCAGACAACATCCCTGCAAATTTATTTCCGATTGCGGAAGCAAAGAACCATATCCCAAATAATATACCTAAAAATCTTTTAGGAGATAATTTATTCACATAAGATAATCCTACGGGTGATAGACATAATTCCCCAGTTGTATGGATTAAATATGCAAGAGTTAAAAATATCATACTTGCTTTATAATTTGGATCAATGTCAATATATGAAGCACCAATTACTAATGGGATAAAACCTAATCCAAGTAAAATCAAACCTAAAGCAAATTTTTGAGGACCATTGGGGTTAATACTTGAAGTTGAAAGTTTATCCCATAATTTTGAAAATACTGGGGCAAGTGTGAATATAAAAAGAGCATTTAGTGTTAAAAACCAAGTAGCAGGAACTTCAATTTCACTTGCAGTAAACTGATCATATATCATAAATCCAATCATTCCCCACAATATAATTACTGTAAGCGCCATAAAGGACATCGAGGTTTTGTATAATTTACCAATTGATTTATACATGCTAAAAAATAACACAGTTAAAATTATCACTGGAAGAGCAGAAATCAAAGCACTTAAAAATTTAAAAATAGTTACTCCACTACCGTCAAGAGTACGATCTGTATAATCTCTTGCAAATATATTCATACTTGCACCCGCCTGTTCAAAAGCAGCCCAAAAAAATATAGAGAAAAAGGCTAATACTCCAACAACAATTAATCGGTCTCTTTCAACGTTTGTTGTTGTAACTTCTTCTTTCTCAACTTTGTCATCATTTATATTCTTTGGTTCCTTTCCAAGTTCGCCAAACATCTCTTGAGAAAGTTTAAACTGAATATATCCAATGAACATGAAAATACCAGCTAAACCAAAACCATAGTGCCAACCCCAAGTTTCACCAAAATAACCACATAATAATGTTCCTAAAAAAGCACCAACATTAATTCCCTGATAAAAAATTGTATATCCAGAATCTTTTTTTGATACATTTTTTTCTGGATATAGTTGACCAACTAATGCAGATATGTTAGGTTTAAAAGCTCCGTTACCTAAAATTAACAATAGTAATCCTAGATAAAATGCTGGCATTAGTTCAAAAGCTAAAGACAAATGTCCCAAAGTCATTAAAATAGCACCAATTAATATAGTTTTTCTAGATCCTAAATATTTGTCAGCAATTAATCCTCCAATTATTGGTGTAATATATACCAACATGGTGTACCAGCCATATAAATTACTAGCATCAGCTTTAGACCATCCTAAACCTGGATTTTTTCCAATAACTTCTGCTGTTAAATATAATACCAAAAGGGCTTTCATTCCATAATAAGAAAATCTTTCCCACATTTCAGTAAAAAACAACATAAATAGTCCTACTGGGTGGCCGTATATTTCATTTTGTGTAGCTACGTTTTTACTCATAATTTAAATTTTTGACGAAAATAACAATAAAATATTAAAAACAATGACAATATTAAAGTAATGCAATATAAGAGATAAAATTGAGTTTTAATTTAACAAAAAAAAATATTTGTTTCATATTAAAATAGGTGTATTTTTGTAAAATAATTTAAGAAATGAAAAAAGTCATATTATTTTTTGCCGTGTTTTTATTATTAATGTCTTGTGGTGAATATCAAAAGGTATTAAAAAGCTCAAATATTGATTATAAGTATAATAAAGCGATTGAATATTATGAAAATGAGGATTTTGCACGAGCAATGCCTTTGTTCAGAGAATTAACCACAATGCTTAGAGCTACAAAGAAATCTGAAGAAGTAATCTATTATTTAGCATATTGTCATTATAACCAATCCGACTTTATTACGTCTTCTTATTTATTTAAAAACTATGTTTCTACATTTCCAAATGGTTCTCACGTTGAAGAATGTTTCTATATGGGTGCCTTCTGCGTTTATTTAGAATCTCCTTCTCATTCACTTGATGCTACCTATACTCAAAAAGCTATAGGAGAATTACAAGAATATTTAGATAAATATCCAAATGGAAACAAAAGAGTTGAATGTGAAAAACATATCACAGAGCTGAACAAAAAACTCGCCCTCAAGGCTTTTGAAAACGCAAAACAATACTACACCACTGAATATTATAAATCTGCAATTATATCCTTAAATAATATGTTAATTGATTACCCTGGGAGTATTCATAGAGAAGAAGCGCATTTTCTAATTTTAAAATCATCATATGAGCTAGCTATCAATAGTATTAGTTCAAAATTTGAAGAAAGGTTACAAAATACAATAGATGCCTATTTAGTTTTTAAGGATAATTACCCGTCAAGTCAACACATAAAACAAGCTACAAAAATTAATGAACAAACTATACAAAAATTAAATAATTTAAAAAACTAATATAATGAACTATAAAAAAACTGGAGCTGAAAAATCTACAATCACTAGAGATTTAATTGAATTAAGTGATAAGACAGGAAACCTTTATAATTCCATCTCTGTGATAGCTAAAAGAAGTTCTCAAATAAATAGAGCTATGAAAGACGAACTTGTCAATAAACTTGAAGAGTTTGCAACTAATAATGAACAACTCGAAGAAGTATTCGAAAATTCTGAACAAATAGCTGTATCAAGATACTATGAAAAACTCCCAAAACCTTGGTCCATAGCTACAAAAGAGCTAATGGATGATGAAGTTTACATTCAATCTATAGATGAAGAGGATCTCTCTGAATCTGAAAAAAATGCTTAAAGATAAAAATGTTCTGTTAGGAGTTACTGGAAGCATTGCTGCTTATAAGGTTACTTTTTTAGTTCGTCTATTAAAAAGATTAGATAATAGAGTTAAAATTATTCAGACTGATTCCTCATTAGATTTTGTTAGTCCTCTGGTTCTAAGTACATTGTCTGAAAATAAAGTAATAATCGATGTAATTGACAAAGAAACCAATGAATGGAATAGTCATGTAGAATTAGGTCTTTGGGCTGATTTAATGATTATTGCCCCAGCAACAGCTAAAAGTATTTCAAAAATGGCTGAAGGTAATTGTGATAATCAGTTAATAGCATCATATCTATCAGCAAAATGCCCTGTATATTTTGCTCCTGCCATGGATCTTGACATGTACAAGCATCCGTCTACACAAAAAAATATTTCAAAACTTCAAGAGTTTGGAAACAAGATGATTCCCGTTAATAATGGGGAGTTAGCGAGTGGATTAATTGGTGAGGGTAGAATGGCTGAACCACAGGAAATCATTGACTTTATTATTAAAGACATAAACAAAAATAAAAAGTTAAATGGATTTAAATGTTTGGTTACAGCTGGTCCAACCCATGAAAATATAGATCCTGTTCGTTTTATTGGCAATAAATCCTCTGGAAAAATGGGATTAGAAATCGCAATTGCACTAGCAGAAAACGGAGCAAAGGTAAACTTAGTAATGGGAGTGTCTAATTTAACTTCTAATCATCCAAATATTAACCAAATTAATGTAGTTTCTACGGATGAAATGTTCGCTGAGGTAAATTCAATTTTTCCAAATACAGAAATATCTGTTTTTGCGGCGGCAGTTGCAGATTATAAGCCGAAAAAATACAACATAAATAAAATAAAAAAATCTGAGGAAAATTACAACTTATTATTAGAAAAAAATGTTGATATTTTGAAAGAGATTTCATCTATAAAGAAAAAATCACAACTTATAGTGGGATTCGCTCTTGAAACAGAAAACGAAAAGGAAAACGCAATTAAAAAACTTCAAAGTAAAGATTTAGATTTAATTGTATTAAACTCTACAAGAGACATTGGAGCAACATTTGGTTTTGACACTAATAAAATCAGTATAATTGAAAAAGATTTAACAATCACTGATTTTGATTTAAAAGAAAAATCTCAAGTTGCAAAAGATATTGTTTCGGTAATTTTAAAAAAAATTATAAAAAAATGAGAATATATTTACTAATATTTTTCATGTATATGTGTTCATCAGTTCTTTCTCAAGAATTGCTTTGCAATGTTCAGGTCAACGCTTCCCAGATTCAAACTTCTGACAGAAAGATTTTTCAAACATTGCAAACGTCAATTTATGAGTTTTTAAATAATACACAATGGACAAATACATTGATACAAAATGAAGAGAGAATTGAATGTACTTTCTTAATATCAATCACTGAAAGAGTATCTAATGATGAATTTAAAGCGACACTACAAGTACAAAGTACTAGACCTGTATACGGTACCTCTTACAAATCAACTATGTTTAACTATAATGATAAAAATTTCAGGTTTAAATATCTAGAGTTTCAACCTTTAGAGTTTTCAGAAACAACTCATTTATCTAATTTAACATCTGTATTAGCTTTTTATGTCAACATTATTCTAGGGTTAGACTTTGCTTCATTTTCTGATCAAGGTGGTATTGAATATTTTATTAAAGCCCAAAATATTGTAAATAACTGTCAAAATGCCCCAGAAATTGGATGGAAGGCATTTGAGAGCGATAAAAATAGATATTGGATTTCTCATGATTTTCTTGAATCCAGATATGGAAAAATTCATGATATTTATTATCGATATCATAGACTAGGAATGGATAAACTATATGAAGAACCTGATGATGCTAGATATGAAATCACAGAATCTCTAGAAGATATAAGAAAGATTTATAGAGAAAATCCATCTGCATTTATATTAAAGTTATTCTTTGACTCAAAAGCTGAGGAAATTTCAAAAATTTACTCTGAGGCTTATCCTAATGAACAAGCTAGAATAATTAAAACTCTAGTTGAAGTAGACCCCTCTAACTCATCTCTTTATCAATCAATTACAAAAAACTCTGAAAGAAGATAAATGATATGTAAACTGACTATTAAAAACTTCGCTATAATTAAACATGTAGAGATTTATTTCAAAGATGGATTTAGTGCTTTATCGGGTGAAACTGGAGCTGGAAAATCTATCATGATAGACGCAATAGCATTATTAATGGGCAAAAGGTCTGACAAAGGATTATTATTTGATAAAAATATTAAATGTGTTTTAGAACTATCTCTATTAGTTGAAAAAAATAAAAGAGAACTTTTTATTAAAAATAATCTTAAATATGAATCTAAAACAATTATTAAAAGAGAGATATCGTCATCAGGCAAAAGTAGATCTTTCATTAATAACACTCCTGTGTCTCTATCAACATTAAATTCAATAACTTCAAATTTTATTGAAATTTTCTCGCAAAATCAATCTTTAAACTTAAAATCTTCTGAAAATCAGCTTGACTTAATAGACAAAATATCTCAATCTAACATTGAATTATTGAATTATCAAAAATTATACAAAGAGTATATATTTTTAAATAATGAACTTGAAAATATTAAAGAAACAAATACACTCTCACCAACAGAAATTGATTTCCTAAAATTCCAAATAAATGAACTAGAAAATTCAAAGTTGAAAATTGATGAAAAGGAAGAATTAGAATCAGAATTTAAATTACTAGAAAATTCAAGTACAATTCTTGAATTTTTGTCAAATACATTTCAAAATTTATCAAAAGAAAATGGAATAAATTCAAGAATATTTGAAATTGAAAATAATATAAAAAAAGTATCTAATTTCTCTAATACTCTAACGAAATTAAAAGAAAGAATTATTTCTACAAGAATTGAACTTCAAGATATCGAAGACGATATAAGAATATATTCTGAATCTATAAATACGGAACCTGAAAAATTAGACAAAATTTCAAGTAGACTAGACAATATAAATAATTTACTTGTAAAATATAGAAAAAAAGAAGTGTCGGAACTATTAGAATTGTTAAATCAATTAAAATCGAAACTTAAAGCTTCCTCTGACTATGATACATTTATTTTAGAAAAAAAAGAAGAAATATATTTAACTGAGAAAAAGCTATTAAAATCATCAAAAATTTTGAGTAAGAAAAGAAAATCCATATGCAAGAAGTTTGCTGATGAAATCAAAAATCAGTTAAAAGAACTAGGTATCAAGTCACCAATATTTATAGTTGACATAATTGAAAATAGAGACTTTACAATCAAGGGTAGTGATGAAATTAAATTTTTGTTTTCCGCAAATAAAGGAACAAACGCTCAGGAACTTAACAGAGTAGCTTCAGGGGGTGAATTATCAAGATTAATGTTATGTATCTCAAACTTAACCTCTAATTATTACAAATTATCTTGCTTGATATTTGATGAAATTGACACTGGTGTATCTGGAGAAATAGCCGATTTAATGTCTGAAATGATGAAAAATATAAGTCAAAACAAACAAGTTATATCTGTTACTCATTTACCTCAAATCGCTTCAAAAGCTAAAAATCATTATAAGGTATTTAAAAATGAAATGTCAAATAAGACTGTTACAGAAATTAAATTACTAAATACAGATGAAAGAGTTATTGAAATTGCGAAGATGTTAAGCGGTAAGAAGGTAACAGATACGTCTATCAGTAACGCTAAAGAATTATTAAATCAATAATTTTATATATTTTTGGAAATAAAAAATAATAACAAATGGAAAATGGAATTCTAACAGGCAAAAAGGGAATTATATTTGGAGCACTAGACAGTAAGTCAATTGCTTGGAAAGTGGCAGAATATGCTAAAAATGAAGGAGCTGAAATTGTACTTACAAACGCACCAATTGCTTTGAGGATGGGAACTATTAATGAATTAGCTAAAGAAACAAACTCAATTATAATTCCAGCAGACGCGACTAACACTGTAGATCTAAAAAACTTATTTGAAAAATCAATGGAACATTTTGGAGGTAAAATTGATTTTGTACTTCATTCTATAGGAATGTCAGTTAATGTTCGTAAAGGTAAACAATACTATGAAATGAATTATGATTGGACTCAAAAAGGAATGGATGTTTCAGCTATGTCTTTTCACAAAACAATTAAATCTGCTTGGGATTTAGACGCAATTAACGATTGGGGGTCTATTGTTGGTCTATCATATATAGCCGCCCAAAGAGTTTTTCATTCATATAATGATATGGCTGATAATAAAGCATTATTAGAGTCAATAGCGAGAAGTTTTGGATATCATTATGGTCTAAAAAATAAAGTAAGAATTAATACTATCTCTCAATCACCCACTTTAACAACAGCGGGTAGTGGAGTAAATGGATTCGATGGATTTTTCAAATTTGCTGATGATTTGTCTCCACTAGGTAATGCATCAGCTGAAGATTGCGCTAATTATTGCATATCTTTATTTTCTGATTACACAAGAAAAATAACAATGCAAAATTTATTTCATGATGGTGGATTTTCAAGTATGGGGATGAGTGAAAAAGTAATGGAAACTTATATGAATAACATCAAAAATGACTGAAAATAATTTTTAATAAAAATGAATTAACAGATATGTATTAATTTGTTTTTTCGATTTCTCCATCAAGGGATTTTCTTTTATTTTTTGATTTAATAACCTTAATTGTTAATTCTGTGTTATCCTTGTTTAAATCCACTTTGATATTATCTCCTTCTTGAATATTAGTTCTAATAATTTCTTCAGCTAAAGGATCTTCAAAATATCTTTGTATCGCTCTCTTTAGTGGTCTAGCTCCAAAATTTTTATCAAAACCTTTATCAGCAATAAAATCTTTTGCTTTTTGTGATATTTTAACTGAATAACCAATATCCATTATCCTTTCAATGATTCCTTTCATCTCAATATCAATGATTAGAATTATATCATCTTTTGAAAGATTATTAAATATAATAACATCGTCAATTCTATTTAAAAATTCAGGTGCGAAACTTTTAGATAAAGCTTTCTGAATTACACTCTTGGAATGTGAATCAATATCTGATTTTCTCGACATAGTATTGAACCCAACTCCTTGTCCAAAATCTTTAAGTTGTCTTGATCCAATATTTGAAGTCATAATAATAATAGTATTCTTAAAGCTAACTTTTCTTCCCATACTGTCGGTTAATTGACCGTCGTCTAAAGCTTGTAGTAGAATGTTAAAAACATCGGGATGTGCTTTTTCAATTTCATCCAGCAGTATAATTGAGTAAGGTTTTCTTCTAACTTTTTCTGTTAATTGCCCTCCCTCTTCATAGCCTACATATCCTGGGGGAGCCCCCACTAATCTACTTACAGCGAACTTTTCCATATACTCACTCATATCAATTCTAATTAATGAATCAACTGAATCAAACATTTCCTCAGTTAGAGATTTGGCAAGTTGAGTTTTTCCTACACCAGTAGGACCAAGGAAAATAAATGAGCCTATTGGTTTGTTGGGATCTTTTAAACCAACTCTATTTCTTTTGATTGCTTTAACAATTTTATCTATTGCATCATCTTGACCAATAACACTATTTTTGAGATTCTGGGGCATATTTATCAGTTTATTACTCTCATGAGTCGCAACCCTTTGTAACGGAATTCCAGTCATCATTGATACTACATTTTCCACATTCACTTCGGTAACTAGTTCTTTATTACTTTTCAACTGATTCTCCCATACATTCTTCGCGTGTTCTAATTTAGATTCAATTGTTTTTTCTTTATCTCTAATAAGGGCAGCCTCCTCAAACTTTTGTTTATTGATTGCTTGTTTTTTATCAGATTTAATTAACTCTAAATCTTTTTCAAGTTCAAGAATATTTTCTGGCACGTCAATATTTGTAATATGTACTCTTGAGCCTGCTTCATCTAGTGCATCAATTGCCTTGTCTGGCAGATAACGATCGCTCATATATCTATTTGTTAGATTAACACATGCTTCTAAAGCTTCATCAGTGTAATCCACATTATGATGCTCTTCATATCTATCTTTAATATTATGAAGTATTTCAAGTGTTTCCTCAGGAGTTGTTGGATCAACTATAATTTTTTGAAATCTTCTTTCAAGAGCACCATCCTTTTCGATATTCTGTCTATACTCATCAAGAGTTGTTGCACCAATACACTGTAGCTCACCTCTAGCAAGTGCTGGTTTAAACATATTTGAAGCATCTAAAGAGCCTGATGCTCCGCCAGCACCTACGAGTGTATGAATTTCATCAATAAATAAAATAATATTTGGATTATCATTTAGTTCCGAAATTATACCTTTCATACGCTCTTCAAACTGTCCTCTATATTTTGTCCCCGCAACTAAAGCCGCTAAATCTAAGCTAATAATTCTTTTATTGAATAAAATTCTTGATACTTTTCTTTGAATAATTCTTAGTGCTAAACCTTCAGCAATTGCAGACTTACCGACACCTGGCTCTCCAATTAATATTGGGTTATTTTTCTTTCTTCTACTAAGTATTTGAGAAACTCTTTCTATTTCTTTAAATCGACCAACTATTGGATCTAATCTGTTTGTCTCTGCAAGTGATGTTAAATCTCTGCCAAAATTATCAAGAGTAGGAGTTTTACTTCTGTTGTGAGAATGAGAAACTTTTTCCTTTTTAGGTTCATCAAAAATATCATCATCGTTAGAGGAAGAATGATCATCATTATCTCCATATTTATCTTGTATTTCTAAGTATGTTTTTAGTATTTTTTCGTAATCTAATTTTAGTTTACTTAGGGTTGAGAAGACTATGTTGTTTTTATCCTTCATAATTGATAATAAAATATGAATTGTTTTAATTTTTTTTTCATCAGTACTTTGCAACTCTAATAATGATTTATCTAAAATATTCTTTGTTTGCTTTGTTAAACCTCTTTCATTTGAATTATACTCCAAAGTTTTTCGTTTACTAACAGAGATTACTTCTTCAATAATTCTTTTTAGATCAATCATTTCTAGACCTAAAACATTTAATGTTTTAACAGCTGATCCTTCCCCCTCGCGAATTATTCCTAAAATCAAATGTTCAACACCAATTTTTTCATCTCCAAGTCGCAAAGCCTCCTCATTAACATATTCTAAAACAGTTGTCATTCTCTCAGAAAAATTTCCATACATAACCTTAATTTTTAGTTTTAAATTTACAATGCAATAATTAGTTATTTTTTAATTTTAAAACCTATTTACAAACTTTGTTTTTTCAACAAAAATTGTTCATAACTTAGACATATATTTCAAATGCATTTTCTGTTAAAAGATACGATATTTTTGTTAATTTGTTACTTTAATTAAAAAAAATAAAAATGTTTGAAGGTGAAAAAATAATTCCTATCAATATTGAGGAAGAAATGAAATCAAAGTACATTGACTATTCAATGTCTGTAATTGTATCAAGAGCTCTACCTGATGTAAGAGATGGATTAAAGCCGGTACACAGAAGGATTTTATATGGTATGAATGAACTAGGAGTTAAGTCTACTGCATCATACAAAAAATCAGCTAGAATTGTTGGAGAGGTTTTAGGTAAATTTCACCCACATGGAGATACTGCTGTATATGACGCTATGGTTCGTATGGCTCAAGAATGGTCAATGAGATATCAACTTGTAGATGGACAAGGAAATTTTGGTTCAATTGATGGAGATAATCCCGCTGCAATGAGATATACGGAAGCAAGAATGAAAAAAACTGCAGAAGATCTTTTAGCTGATATCGATAAAGATACTGTCGATTGGCAAAATAATTTTGATGACTCTCTAAAAGAACCTTCAGTGTTACCGTCCAGACTTCCAAACCTTCTATTAAATGGAGGAACTGGAATTGCTGTAGGTATGGCAACAAATATGCCTCCCCACAATCTTTCTGAGGTTGTAAATGGAACCATTGCTTATATTGAAAAAAAGGGTAATGTAGAATTGTCCGAGTTAATGGAACACATAAAAGCGCCAGATTTTCCAACTGGTGGTACTATCTACGGTTATGACGGTGTTAAGTCTGCTTTTGAGACAGGAAGAGGAAGAATAGTAATGAGAGGAAAAGTAAGGTTTGAAGAATCAGGTCAGAAAGAAAATATTATTGTTGAAGAAATACCATACATGGTAAATAAGTCTGATATGATTAAAAAAACTGCAGACTTGGTAAACAGTAAAAAAATTGAAGGAATATCTGATATTCGAGATGAGTCCGATAGAACAGGAATGAGAATTGTATATGAATTAAAAAGAGACGCTATTCCAAACATAGTTTTAAATAAACTTTACAAATACACTCAACTTCAATCATCATTTAGCGTTAATAATATCGCTCTGGTTAATGGAAAACCTGAACTTCTAAATCTTAAACAGTTAATTGGTCATTTCGTCACTCATAGACACGAAGTGCTTGTAAGAAAAACTAAATATGAATTGTCTCAAGCTGAAAAAAGAGCACATATTTTAGAAGGTTTATTAATAGCATTAGACAACCTTGATGCGATTATATCACTAATAAGAAACTCTCAAACACCTGAGGAAGCAAAAATCGACTTAATGTCTAATTTTTCTTTAACAGAAATTCAAGCCAAGGCTATTCTTGAACTTAGACTTCAAAAACTAACTGGATTAGAAAGAGGTAAAATAAAACAAGAACATGCGGAAATCATGGAGAAAATTAAAGGTTTTCAAAATATTCTCTCAGACGAAGATTTAAGATATTCACTACTAGCAGATGATTTAAGAGAAATTAAAGAGAAATACGGCGACGAAAGAAGATCAAATATTGAATACTCTTCATCTGAGGTTAGTATTGAAGATTTAATACCTAATGAAGAAGTCTTAATTACAATATCTCATCTAGGATATATTAAAAGAACCTCATTGTCAGAATACAGATCACAAGGAAGAGGAGGTGTTGGAAGTAAGGGTGCAACAACTAGGGATGAAGATTTCGTTGAAGAGATGGTTATGGCAAACAATCATGATTATATGCTGTTCTTTACCCAACAAGGCAAATGTTTTTGGTTAAGAGTTTACGAAATACCTGAGGGAAGTAAAACATCAAAAGGACGTGCTATTCAAAATTTAATAAATTTACCAACTGACGATAAAGTCATGGCATACATAAATACCAAGGATTTAAAAGACGAAGATTATATAAATTCCAATTATATAGTAATGTGCACTAAGAAAGGACAGGTAAAGAAAACTTCTTTAGAACAATATTCTAGGCCAAGAACTAATGGAATAAATGCAATAACTATTAGAGAAGAAGATCAGTTACTAGAAGCGAAAATGACAAATGGAACATCTCAAATAATGATTGCGGTAAAATCTGGAAAATGTATAAGATTTGAAGAAGAAAAAGTTAGATCAATGGGTAGAACTGCTTCTGGAGTTAGAGGAATTACATTAAAAGATCCAAATGATGAAGTTGTGGGAATGATATGTGTAAATGATATGAATTCTAGTGTACTTGTCGTCGCTGAAAATGGATACGGAAAAAGATCTTCTATTGAAGAATATAGAATAACAAATAGGGGAGGTAAAGGAGTTAAAACAATAAATATCACTGAAAAAACTGGAAACCTGATTGCCCTTAAAAATGTTTCAGACGAAGATGATTTGATGGTTATTAATAAATCTGGTATAACAATAAGAATTGGTGTTGACACCTTAAGAGAAATGGGGAGAGCAACTCAGGGGGTAAAAATCATTAAACTTAAAGAAGAAGATTCAATAGCTTCTGTAGCAAAAGTATCAAAATTTAAACAAGAAGATGAAATAACTATTGAAAAAGAAGATTCAACAAATGCTGATGAAAACGAAGAATCATCAGAAACAAATGAACAAATAGACAAAAATCAAGAAAATATAAATAATGATGAAGAGGAATAGTATTTTAATCTTACTTTTTTTTTGTTTTAGTTACTTGAATAGTCAAGAATTAAGTAAAGCAAAATTTATTAGTAAAAATGGTAATGATAAACTAGACATACCATTTCAAAAATGGGAATTACCTAATGGTTTAACATTATTAATTCATGAAGATCATTCAGATCCAATAGTTCAAGTACATGTTACATACCATGTTGGTTCTAGTAGAGAAAGCCCAGGTAAATCTGGATTTGCACATTTGTTTGAGCATATGATGTTTCAGGGTTCTGAAAATGTTCCGGACGAAATGCATTTCAAAATAATAAATGAAGCTGGTGGAAGTATGAACGGAAATACGTCATCAGACAGAACAGTATATTTTCAAACCGTACCTAGCAACTATTTAGAAACAGCGTTGTGGTTAGAATCTGATAGAATGGGATTTTTTTTAGATGCAGTTTCTGAAGAAAAATTTGAAAATCAAAGAGATGTTGTGAAGAAAGAAAAACAACAAGTTCAAATTAATCAACAATATGGTTTAAGCTATGAAATTGTAGGACAAAATTTGTATCCAAATAATCATCCATATAACTGGCCTGTTATTGGTTACACAGACGATTTGGACAGAGCTGATTTAAATGATTTAAAAAACTTTTTTTTAAGGTGGTATGGTCCAAATAATGCTGTTTTAACAGTAGCTGGGGATGTAAATTCCATGGAAGTAGTCAACCTTGTAGAGAAATATTTTGGAAGTATTAATAGTGGTCCAAAAGTTAGAGATATGAGAGCCAATGTACCTAGACTTACTCAAGATAAATACTGTGGTTATACTGATAATGTTTATTTACCAATGACTCAAATTGTTTTTCCTACAGTACCCAATTACCACAAGGATGAAGCAGCTTTAGACATCTTGGCGACTTTAATGGGAGAGGGGACAAGCTCTATATTTTATAAAAATTTTGTAAAAACTGAAAAAGCTATTCAAGCTGTAGTACAACACCCATGTAGAGAACTATCAGGAGAATTTCAGTTTATTGTATTATCATATCCAAAATGGGGAGAAGATGAAAGATTGTACTTTAACGATATAGAATCACAAATTAGGTCCTCTATTGAAGAATGGGAGAAAAATGGATTCTCAGATGAAGATTTAGAAATGGTTAAGACTAAAATAGAATCTGATATTGTAAATCAAAAGATGTCACTATCTTCAAAAGTAACATCAATTTCTTCATGGGAATGGCTTGGTAAAGGAAATCATAACATTAGCTCTGAAATTAAAAGATATAATAATGTAACTAGGGAAGATGTCATGAGGGTTTACAAACAATATATAAAAAATAGAAATGCAGTCATAATGAATGTAAGTCCTAAAAATCCATTTTCGGATGAAGAACTAGTCCTCGAAAGTTTCAATCCAAATTCAAATATAAAAATTGAAAATGACCCTCAATATTCAAATCTAAATTATATTAAACCAAATAGCAATTACGATATTTGTTGTAGAAAAGAACAACCTGAGCCAAAAGAATCAATTATACCGAAAGTTCCAGAATATTACACAAATAAATTTGAGAATGGAATAAAAGTAATTGGAACAGAATACTCTGAAGTGCCTAAGGTATTTCTACAAATTAAAATAGATGGAGGGAATGTTTTTGAGGATAAAAAAAGAAAGGGACTTAGTAGTCTTACCGCTGAGTTAATGAATAAAAGTACTCAAAACTATAGTAATGAAGAAATGGAAATAGCACTATCTAAGCTTGGTTCTGAAATATCTTTCACATCCAGTGGAAATTCAACAACGATATTTGTTTCATCATTTACAAAAAAACTAGACGAGACACTTTTACTATTAGAGGAAAAACTATTTAAACCTGGATTTAATGAAGAAGATTTTAAAACATTAAAAAAACAACAAATTGAATTTTTGAATTCTCAAATGAAATCAAACGAATATGTTGCTTCTACCAAGTTTAGAGAAATTCTTTTTGGTGATACACCTTTTGGGTATACCGCAGATGAGAAGTCAATAAAAAAGATTAAGATTAAGCATCTTGAAGAATTTTACAACAATTATTATATTCCGTCATTAAGTACAATTACAATTGTTGGAGATATTTCCAAAGAAAATATAATTAGTAAATTATCATTTTTGGAAAATTGGAATAGTAAAAATAAAATTAATTTAACAAATGATTTTGAGTATCCTGAAGATGGTCCAACCCAAATTTATTTGATTGATAAACCCGGAGTGACTCAGTCAGTAATCTACATGGGACATAAATCAAATAAATTTGATATTGACGGTGAGTATTTTAAATCTAGGGTAATGAATTATCCTTTTGGTGGAGGCGCTTCAGCAAGATTATTTTTGAACCTTAGAGAAGATAAAGGTTATACTTATGGAATATATTCATTTTTTAGTGGCAATAAAAATAATGGATTATTCACCATATTTTCATCAGTCAAAACAGAAGTAACAGACAGTGCGCTAGTAGAAATTCTAAATGAAATCGAAAATTATATCTCTGATGGAATAACTAATGAAGAATTACGTTTTACAAAAAATTCATTACTAAACAGTGATGCGTTAAAATATGAATCTCCTATGCAGAAAATCGGATTTTTAAATAATATTTTAAAGTATGATTTAGACAAAAATTATATTACTAAACAGTCAAATATTTTAAAATCAATAAACAAAGAGGAAATAGATAAAGTTGTGCTAAATAATATCAAAAAAGATAATATGCAAATTGTAATTTTAGGTAATTCTTATATAATTAAAAAGAAACTAGAAAACCTAACATCTATCAATGGAAAAAGATATAATTTTAAAATAAAAGAAATAAAATAATGAGAAAATTAACATTAAGTTTACTAATAGGTTCTATCAGTCTAATTAGTTTTTCACAGTCCAAAAATATTCAAAATGCATACAACGAATTTAGACAAGAAAAAAATAATGTAAAGACTAATATTTCTGAAGCTAAATATTTTATTGATTTAGCACACAAAAATGAAGCCACCTCTAATGATCCAAAAATGTGGAACTACAGAGCTCAAATCTATTTAGAAATAATTAACAATCATCCAAATATGGATGAAAATGCAGTCTTTAAAGCAACAGAAGCTCACATTAGATGTTTAGACAAGAATAAAAAAGGAAAAATTATTGTAAGAAAGTGGACTAGAGAAGAAGATGTAGTTAATGGGCTAGTTCAATGTGGATATAAGTTATTTAATAGTGGAACTGATGATTACAACAATAAAAAGTACAATAAGGCTATAAAAAAATATGAAGAGATATTTAGAATAATACCTTTTGATACAGATAACCTACTCAAAAGAGGGAATATTGTACCTGAGGCAATATATAAAAACCTATTTCTTACAGCATTGCAATTAGATAATGAAGAATTACAAATTAACTATCTACAAAAATCAATAGATTTAAATACAAATGATCCAATGGTATACTATAATATGAGTTTAGTATATTCCAAAAAAAACGAATTGCAAAATGCTTTGAAATATATAAAAAAAGGGTTAGAACAATTCCCCTCTGAAATTTCACTCATTAATTTAGAAATAGATTTATTAATGAAAATGGGATCTTCAACGGAAGATATTATAACTAAATTGTCTGAAGCAATTGATTTAGACAACTCAAATGAAATACTATACATAATCAGAAGTCAAATGTATAGTAAAATAGAAAATACCGATGCTGCTGAATCGGATTTAATTGAAGCTTTAGAAATAAACCCAGAGTCGTCAACCGCAAATAATAATTTAGCAGGACTTTATCTCGATTTATCAGTTCAAGTTGATAATGAATTAAAAGAATACAGGGGTTCTAACAGAGCAAAAATTAATTCTTTTGAAGAAGAAATACTATCACTTCAAAAAAAGGCACTACCATATTTAATCAAATATGTAGATTTAAATATTCTCGAAGCTGAAAAAGGGGAGACTTCCTATGATATAGCATCGTTAGATGCACTTGCTAAAATTTATTATAATCTAGATATGATTGAAGAAAATTCAAAAATAAGAAACCTAATTAAAACACTATCGAACAAATAATGAAAAACTTAATCCTTTTAATTTTTTTAATACAATTATTTATTTCAAATAATACTTATTCTCAATATAAACTTGAAGATCTATTTAAAAACAAGAAAATAGAAAAAAAATCAGAAAAAATTGTTGATAGTGAAATTGATAAAAAAACAAAAAATTGCAAAAAATATAGTGGTCTTTTTAATATCTATCAAGATAAAAATACTGGAAGTTCATTTATTGAAATCGACACGTCCCACATAGGAAAAGAATTTATTCACTTTTGTTACATTGAGAATGGAGTTTCAGACGCATACGCTATGAAAGGAAGTTATAGAGGTTCTAAAATCATTAAAATTAATAAATTTTATGAAAAAATTGAATTTACTATTGAAAATACGAAATTTTACTTCGATCAAAATAATCCACTAGAAAAATCTTCAAAGACAAACATTAATACCCCAATAGTTGTCTCTGAAAAAATAATCGCTAAGAACAATGATGGAACTAGTTATTTAATAAACGCTGATAATATCTTTTTAAATGAATCATTACAACAAATTAAATATAATTTTAGTAGGAGTGGAGGTTTTAAATTGGGTAATTTAAGTAAAAAAACAAGATACGATAAGATTAGAAATTATCCAGAAAACACAGATATTGTTGTTGATTATTATTTCGAAAATAAAAACCCAACAAATAGAGGCAGTGAAGCTGTTACAGACCCTAGAAACGTTTCAATAAAAGTACAACATAGCTTGATACAGATGCCTGATAATAAATATGTACCCAGAAAAGACGACACAAGAGTTGGATATTTTACAACAAAAAGTAATGATATGACTAGCCTTTACAGACTAAACTACAGAGATTTTATTAATAGGTGGAGGCTTGAGAAAAAAAACCCAGAATTAGAAAAATCTGAACCTGTAAAACCAATTGTATGGTGGATTGAAAACACAACTCCATATGAACTTAGAGATGTAATTAAGGAAGGAGTTGAACAATGGAATATAGCTTTTGAAGAAGCGGGATTTATTAACGCCGTTCAAGTAAAAATTCAACCTGATACAGCTGATTGGGACGCAGGAGATATAAGATACAATGTACTCAGATGGGCATCGTCACCAAATCCACCATTTAGTGGATATGGACCATCATTTGTTAATCCAAGAACTGGAGAAATACTTGGAGCAGATATAATGTTAGAATGGACATATATTACTAACAGGATATATCAAGATAATTTATTTAATGAGAATTCAACTGCTACTTTTCCTTATATTTCTTTTGGAGATCACTCTTATCATGATTGTAATGTTGCACATTTTCAATCTATTGAAAATAATCTTGCATTAAATTATTTTGAAACATTAAATTTATCAGATGAAATTAAAAATGATTTTCTAAAGCAATCATTATATAGACTAGTGCTTCATGAAGTTGGACATACCTTAGGACTAAACCATAATTTCAAAGGAAGTACGTTACTTTCCACTGAAGAACTAAACAACAAAGATATTGTCAATAAAAAAGGAATTTGTAACTCTGTCATGGAATATCCTGCAACTAATATTGCTAAAGACCCAGAAAATCAGGGACTATTTTTTGATATAAAACCAGGATTATATGATATTTGGGCTATTCAATTTGGATACACATCATTTAATGATTCAATTAATGAATCTGTTGGGTTAAATAACATTTTATCAAGATCAACAGAAAAAGAATTAGCATTTGCAAATGACGCTTTTGATATGAGAAGAGCTGGGAAGGGTACTGATCCAGACGCTATGATCTACGATTTATCTAGCGATCAGTTAAACTTTTCAATACAGAGAATTGAACTTGTAGAAGGCATACTTTTAAATTTAAAAGAAAATTACAAATCTAAAAATGATACGTATGACGATTTATTTAGATCTTACAGGACATTAGTATATTCGTATTTTCAGTCTTTAGAAGTAGTTTCTAGACAGATAGGAGGAGTAAAAGTCGATCTTTCTCATATATCTCAGAATTCATCAACAAGACCTTTTGAAAGTGTTGATAAAGAAACTCAAAAAAGAGCCCTAAATATTATTTCAGAATATGGTTTTAGTAACAAAGCGTTAATTGGAAGTGATTTAATACCATATTTACAAAGACAAAGAAGAGGATTTACAGTCTCCGAGGATCCACAAGTTCATGAGAGAATATTAAATTATCAATCAAGATTATTAGATCATTTATTAAATAGAAATGTTTTAATAAGAATGACTAACTCTACACTTTATGGAAATGATTATGATATTACTGAATACATGACAGATCTTAGAAATTCTATCTTTAAATCAGATTTGAATTCTAATGTTTCAAGCATCAGACAATACCTACAAATTAGTTATGTTTTAAGATTATTAGATATCATTGATAGTAAATCAAAATATGACTTGATTTCAAGATCTAAGGCTCATTATAATTTAGTCTGGCTTAAAGATAATCTTAAGAACAAAAGAGGAAACAAATCTACGCAACAACACAGAGAATATATAATCAATATTATATCTAAGGCAGTAGAGATATAATATTGTTTTAACTAAATATACAATTATACATTCACAATTATTCTATTTAACATAATATTAATTATATGCTTAATAGGTGTATAAAAAAACCCCAACTTATGTTGAGGTTTTAGTTTTGATTAAAATAATAAATTATTTGTTTTTTAACATTGGTAATCCTGTTTTAGAATTCTCAATTACTTGCTTATTTGAAGGTAAGTCACATCCAGTTGATCTAGAGTCTTTTGAGAAAAAATAAATTGTTTGAACTCTGCCAGTTGATTTTAATGTAACATCTTTTGAATTTAAGTAATAAGTATTACCTTTTGAATTTGTGTGCTCGTAAGCCATAGTATTTAATTTTTAGTTAATAAATTATTTTACGGTATAAATATAAAAAAAAATTATCCTTAAAATAAATTCTTATCTAGTAATTTAAATACATATGTTAATAAGTATGAAATTTTAAATTAAAAATCTTATTAAATATTTATTACTGAAAATTAAAGTAATTATTATCCTCATCTAGGTTGACCATATAATGCTCTGATAATCAATGTCTTACATTTTAAAGAAATAATATAATTTTAATAGTATTTGCTAGATTAGGAATAAATATTGCTAGATTAAAAAAGTTAATAACTTTTAAAATTGTAATAAAATTAATGAAAATCTTATAATTTTTTGTTTAAAAAATTGTTTACACTAGTATAAATTAATCAATTAATTAAGATAAATAAGGAAACATTAAATTAAAATTAAACTTTATTTCTGCTCAATTATTATTTAAATTTATAATTTTGAAGAACAAAATAAAAAAAATGAAGAAATTTATACTTATATTTTCAATACTCACTTATTCTACAATCATTTCTTTTTCTCAAATAAATACAGAATACCACTTGCAGCAAGCAAGTTTGAAAACTACAACATGGTTTAATAGTATAAACACAAACAACTTTGAAGCGGCTTTTAATGAACTTTCATTTGAACTTCAATCAAAATTTGAAAAAAATGATTGGATTTTTGGAATGAATCAAATTTTAAAAAGTTTTGGAGAATTTAATGGAAGAAAAGAGATTTATAGAAATTTTGTGATTAATCCAATTGAAATAGATCCTATATTAGGTGGATTCCCCGATGGATACTATGCGGAATTTCAATTTGAAAGTAATTATTTAAATACAATTAATCATTTAGAAAGAATTATTCTTCATCAAGACCATAAAAGTAAATGGAGAATATTAGATTATAGTTATGAATTTACTGAGGGAGAAAATTATAAAGAAAATTAATCTTATCTTATCAAAGTGATATTTCCTTTCATATATTGGTGTCTATCATTGTTTAGAAGTTTATAAGAAACTATATACACATAACTTCCTTGAATGGCTTCTTCACCATTTTTTAATATACCATCCCACTCTCCCATCTTATAATAACTTTGTTGATTTAAGTTATCATTACACAAATTATTCTCAGAGAAGTTTTCTACATAAATAATCTCGTTAGATTCAAAAATAATATCCCCTCCCCACCTATTATAAATTTCCAATTTAAAATCTAAAAATTCACCTAGACCTGACAAATAAAACTTGTCATTGCAATTATCTCCGTTTGGAGTAAATGAATTTGGTGCAAACAACTTATTCTCTGGAATTATACATACAGAATTACTAAAAGTATCCGAACATAAAGCATTATTTACTAAAACTAGGGAAACATCAAAATTACCTGTATCAGTATATACATGAGTTGGATTTATATATGGATCAAAAATTAGTAAATTTCCATCTCCAAAATCCCAATAACTTGCGTTAGATAATTCATTCTCAGCAAATAAAGACGAGTTTAAAAACTGAATCTCTGCATTAAGGACTGAAACACAAGAATTAGTATTTGTAAAAAATGAAGTAAAGATATTCTTATATCCTGGAATTGTAACAGTATCTGACAAAGTACAACCAGTATTTTCATCTCTAACTTCTACAGTATAGTTTTTATCCACAAACGAATATATAGTATCAGTTAATTGAACAGGATTTGTATTCCATCGATATGAATAATTCCCTGATGGCAAAATGTTAGCTACGGCATATCCAGTTTCTCCATAGCATTGTTTTTCTGATGTACTAAAATCCAAATAAAATGAAGGTAAAACAAATATATCAATTGTATCAATATTATCATCAGAACAACCATCGGAAGAAGTAACAATATAGCTAGTATTAATACTTGGTGATACTAACTGATTAAAACTAGTAGATGTGCTATTGTTCCAACTAAAAGAATAGTTTGAAGTTCCTCCACTTACATTTACCCCTATTGAACTTAGCTCTCCCAAACAAATAGTATCATCAGTAATATAAGTTTCACTAACAAATTTTTCATCAATAAATATAACAGTATCAATTGTTTGAACACAATTACCTGTACCATATGTATAATAAATATTATGATATCCAGATCCAGCTTCTGAAGGGTTAAAAGTATATTCATTTATACCATTACCACTCAATACACCACCAATTGGACTTACATTAATATTTATTATAGTATCCTTATAACAATAATAATTCTCAAATCCACTAAAACTTAACACTGGATCATTATAAATTGTAATAGTAAAAGTATCTACGCATCCGTTTGGAGCCATATAACCAATTAAATTATCTCCTAAAGGCAAGGAAGATGGAGAAAACAAGCCTGTGTTACTATTTAAAATACCATTCCCGCCCCAATAACCCCCATCTGGTTGTATTTTTAATATAATATCTGGGGAAGAAATACAAATCAAAGTATCATGCAAGAATGATGGAGACAATACTTTTATAAAAAAACTATCTGTACATGAGTTTGCAGTATAACTTATCATATGATTTCCTACTCCTGCATTTCCAGGACTAAATTCTCCAGGAAAATTTGAAGAGATAATACCATTTCCAGACCAAGTCCCATTCCATGGGGTTCTGGGAACAAGACTCATATCAAGTGTTTGAGTTCCTCCATTAGGACAAACAAAAAGTGTATCGTCAAAAATGTCTGTATCTACAACATTATAAACAGTGGTATCTGTACAACCATTAAAAGTATAAGTAACAATAGATTGACCCAAACCTAAAGAAGGATCAAATGTACCTAAATTAGAATTAGTTACATGAGTTCCAGACCATATCCCCCCATTAGGACTTCCAATCATATTAAATACTGACTGAGATGGACATACAATTTGATCAGAACCAGCATCAATCTCTTTTACATAAATATCAACATAATCTTCACACCCTTCAATAGAATAGATTAAATTATGTATCCCTGGGGATGACACATTTGTTAAAAAATTTCCATCTGAAGTGACAGGACCAGCTAAGATAGACAACTGATCCACAGCAACATCTGACTGCCAATCACCTGTTTTAACTCTTAATCGAATTAACACTTCTGGTGAAACATAATTTGATAAATCAATAGCTATTTCATTCCACTGATTTCCCAAATCACCTCCAACCCAAAACACATTCCAATCCCATGTAAGTCCATTATCAATAGAAATATCAACAGAGAACGAACCTTGACCTGAGCCAAATTTATGGTACCAAAAATGAAGAACGGGATTACTATATTCTGACAAATTTATACAAGGGCTTATTATAGAAGAAATTTTTTCAGGATGATTCGCACCAGACGCCTCAGTATAAATATAATTTAACCCATAAAATGCTGACTGTGGACCAGTTGACATTGAAGGGGTTGCTCCATTGTTTAAAGACCAATCAAAATCATTATTTGGATCTGGATACCAGCCTCCAAAACCACCCTCCCACCCTTCTGTATATGGAAAAATAGAGATAGGATTTGGACAAATACTTGTTTGATAAGGATTCTCTGGTAATACTGACCAAACACCATTTGATGGAGAAAAAGCAAGAGTACTAACTCCTGAGTTTTTACATACAGTATCATCTGCTTGTACATTTACTACATCTATATCTACTAGAATAGTATCTGAGCAACCATTTGGTAAAGTGTAAATTGCAGGAATAGTCGTAATTGAAGATCCAACATTAATATCTCCATTAGGCTGAACCCCATTTCCACTCCATGTTCCTCCAGGTGATGTTAAAGAAGAATTAAGATTGAAAATTGGAGCGTTAGGACAAGCAGATACGTCTTCCCCTGCATATATTTCCAATATAGTAACTTCCACGTCATCTGTACAACCAGAATAGTCATAATCTACTGTATAAACTCCTGAATTTAATCCAATAGGACTAAATACCCCATTAGAACTACTAACAATACCAGTTCCAGACCAATTTCCCCCTGGTGGACTGGCGGTTAATACTACAGACCCCTGATTTTGACAGATAGATATATTATTTTGTGCAACTGGAGGAGAAATTACATTTATCGTAATAGTATCTGATGTTGGTAAAGAAGTCCCATTGTCTGATACTGTAACTGTGTACTGTGTAGTTGATGTAGGACAAACTGTTTGAAATCCGGGACTGTTCATCCAAACAGGATTCCAACTATAGTTATAAGATGTAGAATCACCCCCAACTACATTCACATACAAATCCGCGCAATCTCCCAAGCAAATAGTAGTATTATTAGCAGTCAAATCAACCTGTAAAGGACAATTGTTTACAACAAATTGATAAGTTGAAGAAAGATTCCAAATATTTCCACAGTCATCAGAAAAGGAGCTTTCTAGATATAAATTATATACCCCACTTTCATTTAGCCCCGGAGATAGAATTAGTTGAATAGTATTTGTAGAATCATTCAAACAATTTACAGGAGTAGCAACTACACTCTGATTTATTTGACCCCCTATATTTATAATAGATGAAGAAACAGAATCACAATGAATTAGCTGGTTCAATTCTATATTTAAAATCGTTGTACTACATGATGGGACAACTGGTAAACTTATTATTGGTGGAGACGGAATAGATACATCTGTCACCCATGATAATTCAAATCCTTCTTCAGCAATATTCTGATCTGAAACAAATCCTATAGTAATACATCCTGAAGAAACAATTTGTGGAGGAAGGTTTGTTCCAGAATAAACTCCTAACACAGGATAAGTATTATCTGGACCGTCATATATGGTTACATAATCATTAATGGGCTCTGTAGAAAAAACATTAAATGTAATAGTAATTTGAAGAGCATTAGGAGGACAAATAGTAAAATTAAAATTTTCGTCATGAGAATACCAAGAAGGATTCAACGCATTAGATTCACTATCTTTTAAAATACCTTCACATTCATTAACAGTTAAATTTTGCATGTTATATACTACTTGAGCAAAAATTATGTTACTAAACAGTACATAATAAATAATAAGTATATACCTTTTCATACTCATCTATTTACTGTAATCAATGGAGTAGAAATTTCATTACTCCACTCTCCATTCCTATCTTGTATTCGTATAGTATAGAATAAAGTTTCTAAATTTCCAGTTCCTAAAATGAAAGGAGAATCAATTTCTAGACCAATAACTCCTTTAATAGAAAGATTATTTTCAGGTGGATTTAAAGGAATTAAATGATAAAAATCTGCATTAGTAAGTCTACTATCTTTTACTTCAATAGATAAATAATCTGGATCATAAAAACCCATAAAACCCTTAGAATGTTCGTACTCTATTTCTACTATTAAATTTTCTTGAAATTCAGTCAACTGTGTAGGGGCAACAGATATTAAATCAAGATGAAACACTGGATCTTCTTCTATATTACAAGAAAGTAGAAGAAGGAAACAAATCAAAAAATATGAAACTTTTCTCATTATAAAATTTCAAAAGTAAAGTGTTTAATATACTGATAAGAACTACCGTTATTTGGAATCTCGGTTGTCTCATTAACATCATCTTTCACATATATTTTAATAAAAACTTCATCTCCAGAAACCAAATCAGAAATATCATGTGTGACATTGTGATAGTATTCTACTTGATTTGAAGCGTAATATCCCGCTTCTATTATTGGAGTATTTACTACATTTAAACTAATTTCTTCTTGCAAATGAAATTGAAATAAATTTTTAGAAAACTTAACTTTATTATAGGTCAAATTATAAGAAAGTAAATAGTCATCTATGACAGAAAACCAAATATCCAGAGATTGAGTACCCGCAGGTACCTGAATAGTACCTCTACCAATACGTGGAAGTGCAGTTGTAGTTCCGGAGATAAAAGCGACAACGCCCTGCATCTCTGGTTTATTATTGGGCTGAACACCAGGATTTCCAAACATATCTTTTGCTCCATCTTCAATCCAAGCTTTTATATTTGAAATATGATCTTCCTTTTCTGAGTGCCAGATATGTTCTTGATTTGGATCGTACACAATATCAGCAGTGAGTGGCATTACTTGAGAATTAACATCAAAATTAGAACTTCCGTCAGAGTTTGAAAGTAATCGAGCATAAAGTACAGATTCATTAATATTTCCAGGTAAAACTCTAAATTGATATTCTCCATCAAGATTATTTTTTATAACTGGCTGATATAACAAAGTGTTATATGAACTTTCTATAGTTCTAAAATCAGGCTCAAAACTACCATCATGACAACCAGAGTTTGCACAATGAGGAACAAAGATATTATTATATAAAGCAGCAAAATTTGTTGGGTCTGAAAAATATGTATTAGTATCTTCTAAAGGTGCGAGTAAATCAGGGTTGTCATAGGGATTTATTGTTTCTTTCTGACAAGACATGCAAATAGAAAAGATAAAAATTAAACAACTTAAAAACCTCATATTATATCAAATCAAAAAAGGAGTTGTTGTTGTATACAAAACCAGAGTTAATCACATCTTGCTTAAATCCTAAGATTTCCGCAATAGTTGGAGTAATGTTTACAATATCACCAACTCCATTAGTTTCATTTCCAATAGTTAAGTTTGCGTCAATTCCAGGACCAGCCATTAAATTAAATATTCTTCTAGAATTATCGTCAGAATGATCATAACCATAGAAAGCATTAGCATCTAAAATATTATTTGGCTCTAAATTTCGACCATGCTCTGGAGCTACAATAATCGAAGTATTTCCTGCCATTTGTGGTATATTATTTTGTATATAGTCCCACAAGTGTCCAACAGCGTGATCAGCGGAATGTAAAGATTGTAAATAAGAGGTAAAGTTAGAATGACATCCATCAACATTAGAAAGGTATACAACTGTTAATGTGGGTTTGAATCTCTTCATTACTTCACACGCATATCCAACTGTTTGACCATCATTATTGTTAGCTGACGGAGGAAAAGCTATAGTTCCATTTTCCTTTTTGACAAACATATCTTTCACAAATTGCTTTATTTCTGCTTTTTCTTCAACTGTATTTCCTATGCTAGGAAGTGAATTACCTTGTGAATACCAAACATTATCTAAAAAATACTTCATCTTATACATAGGGTCCAACTCATCATCAGGATGATATATTTTAGCATTTTTTAAATGTTTTTCTCCGTCCTCACCAAATGTAATAGTTGGAGCTAAGAAATTCGCCCCATACTGGGATCCATAATTGTCATGCTCACTATAATCCAATAGAGGAATCGAATTTCCGATACCATTACCCACAAACCAACATTTTGTTGCTTTCTCTCCAGTATGTCTTCTTAAATACTCAAAAATAGTAGGCATCAAAGGTTTTGCTCTTAGACCTTGGGAATACATATAATTACCAGTGAGAAGTGTATTTACTCCAGCGTAATGACCAACAGTAGAGGCGTTTACCTCTTTAAACAGAGTTCCTTGTCTCTGTAAGGTCTGAGATAATAATTTTGGAATAGGAATATTTTCATTATTTGCATTATTTGTGCCATATACTATCTTATCATTAGGAGATGATCCTTCTAACAGATTATACATTATATTTCCTGAAGAAGGATAATCCTGACTACCATCTAAATACTGTTGTAATACTGATTCTTGTTGTCGAACACCACCAGCAAAAGCAACAAATACTACATGATCAGCCATCCTACTACCGCTAGAAGCAAACAATCTACCACTTGGCAGGATGAAAGGCATCGAAATTGCTGCGCCTCCAATAGCAGTTTTCTTTAAAAATTCTCTTCTTTTCATTTTAATAATATTGATATTCATTAGACATAGCAAAAGCCATATATACCATTTCTGCACTTACATATGGGTGAGATTCAAAAAAAGAAATAAAAAACTCTCTTTCAGCTTCCGATATATCTCTAACAAAAAATCTTTTATAAGTTTCCTCTATAAATAAATCTAGATCTTCTCTCATTATAGAGTCAGAAGGAATAATAACTCCATTTTTATTCATAAAATTAGAAAAAACAATTTCATGAGCAACTTCCTTATCTCCAATTGATTGTATACATTTAGAGATCTCAAACAATTCATTTGCTGATAATGCCTCTTGAAATAAATTCGCGTATAATATAGAAATGAATTGATTACTACTCTTTAACTTGTCTTTATTTGCATTGTAAGATGAGGCTTGCACCTCATTTAACTCATATACATCTTCTTTTTTACAAGAGGACATAATCAAAATTATATATAATATGTATGTTAACTTTTTCATTTTCTTAATCAAAATGTGCATATTCATCAGAACTCAAAATTATTCTTTGAATCTTTTGATAATCATTAAAGGATATTAAGTCATTCATTAGCTTGTCTCTTTCTTGAGCGTTTGCTTCTCTTCCAAGAAAAGTAATATAAGACCAATTTACAAGTCCTTCATAAAACTCGTCTGAATCACAAATTATTTTAGTAACATCATATTTACAATTACCTGATGAACCCATTAAAACTTGGGTAGAGTTATCATCAATCATTAATTTACACTCATTAAACTCATAGTTTGTGGGATATCTGAAAAGCAAATTATCAAAAATAGCATTTATGTAATTAAATGTATTCATGTTAATATCATCATAAATTGAGTTATAAACCATTCTTCTATGAAGTTCAGAAACAGAAATAATACCATTTCTGTATTGGTTCTCAGATTTTAGGATGTCGTTTAGTTTATTATACTCCAATAATCTTTTATAAGCATTAATCATATTTCCCGCAAGAGAATCTTTTTCATATTCAAACCACCAATTCGCATTTTGAGAATGAATATAAGAGTTAGATGCTCCCTCAATTAATCTTACCTTTACTAAATCATAGAATCTATGAAAATAGGCATGGTTGTATGAAGAATCTCCCTCGATAAGAGTAGTATCGAACTGTAATTTATATAGCAGTTCCTCTCTACTTTCAATGGTGACTTCATTATCTCTTAAAAACTGAACATCTTTTATCATTTCATCATCCAAAGGTTCCCTTCCTAATAAATCAATATAACATCTATTTACATAGTTTTCAATAAGTAAAGTTGATATTTCACCATAATAAGGAGCATTGTTATTAGTTATAATATTTTGATTTTTCTCACATGAAAACAGAGAAATGATGAAAAGAAAAATAAATCCAGATCTATGGAACACTATTGAAAGATTATTTTTTTGAAGAAATTAACTTTTTCACCTTCAATTTTAACTATATAACTCCCTTGAGAAAATTCTGATAAATTGATCACAAATTTATTAGGGATATTTTCATTAACAAAAATGATTTTACCATCAATAGTTAATAATGTGATTTTTAAATCTTTTAAATCAGAAGGAAAATTTATATTCAATACATTTTTAGTAGGATTTGGGAAAATATTTATATCAATTAACGTACTAGAGATACTCGTGGCACAAGTATCAACATTAACTTCTATTTCAACTTTATTACTACAACTGTTACTATCAATAACTTCACATACATATATAAAATCAATATTTGGTAATAATTCAATTACATATTGATCTTGATGTAGAGGATTTCCAGTGTTCCAATAGTAATTATCTAGTCCAGATGTTAACTCAATAACCAATGTATCTCCTAAACAAATATCAGCAGGATCAGGTATTGTATTTGCCGTTAAATTTGGTTTAGGAATAACTTGAATATTCATAGTGTCATACGCAACACACCCAGTATCATTGACATATGTTAATATGTAGTCTCCAGAGCTAAATACCCAAATTTCATGATAATTAGCACCATTACTCCATGAGTAAGTACCATTAACATCGTAAATATTTGGCTGCAATTGAATAGAATCTCCTTCACAAAAAGTTGTTGAACCATTTGCAGAAATTTCAACAAAACAACTTGTTGGATTTGATGAACACGGTAACCATCCACCAGGTAATCCATTAGAAATTGCAGGACTCCACCCTACTCCAGCACAAACTGCTAAACACCAATTAGAATACATTATTCCATCGCAACCACACACCGGCATATAAATCATTGGACAAGGACAAAATGCTGTAGAATCAGGCATACAATTTTCACAAATAGTTGTATCACAACCTGTTATTAAATCAGTAATTGTAACGCACCAACCAGAGTAAATTAAAGTTTGATTAACCCCAGTAGAACCATTATTCCAAGTATAATCGTAAAGACTCATCCCATTTACAGAGGCATTCATTAATGCAGGTGTAGAAGAATAATCTAAATAAACACTCGCACCAGATAATGAACAAGGAGTTTGTGAATTAACTTCATTGACTGAAAATAAAAATAAAAAAATGATACAAATGAAAATACGAGCCATTTTAGTTTTGGTTTGATTATTATCTCTTCAAAACTACATTAATAAATTGTAAATTACAAGTAGATACCTGAGAGATTTATCTTGTAAAAACTAAGGATGTATTAGAGGAATCATTTTCTGAAAAAGTATAATCACTTCTATTAAAAGCTTTAATTTGATCTATGGTTTTTATTTTATTTTTGACTATAAAATTACACATCTCGCCCCTCGCTCTTTTTGCAAAGAAAGAAATAACTTTTGTTTTACCATTTTTAGTATCTTTAAAAATAGGAGTTATTATTGGTTTATTAATTTTATTTTTATCAATAACTTTAAAATATTCATCTGACGCTAGATTAACTAAAAAATCATCATCCTTGATATCATTAATCAAATAATCGGTAAGTATATTTTTCCAAAAAGAATAAAGATTTTTACTTTTTCCAACTTCTAATTTTGTTCCCATCTCTAATCTATATGGTAAAATTAAATCTGAGGGTTTTAGAATACCATATAATCCAGAGATAATTCTAATGGAATTATTCGCATAGTTTAAATCATCTTTAGAAAATTCCTCGATTTTCATTTTTTGATAAACTTCCCCTTTAAATGAATATAATGATTGTTTTGAATTTTTTTCTAAAAAAGGGTAACTCCATTTATCATTTCTTTCTTTGTTTAACAATGATAAATTCATACTCAAACTCATTAACTTTGAAAGTTCTAGAGCTGAATAAGAAGAAAGTTTTTCCATAATCACTCTTGATTCATTAAAAAACGAGATATTTGTATCTTTTAGTTTAGAAATTTCTTTTGAAAAGTCAAGTTTCTTAGCCGGAGATAAAAGTATTTTCATTTTATTGTATTTTCGCACAAATTTACAATTATATTTATGTATAATCTAATTAAAAAATATAAATTATACTCATTACATTTAATGGTTATTGTTCTAGGCTTTACTGGAATATTTGGAAAATTAATAACCTTAGACTCATTATATTTAGTTTGGTACAGAATGCTTATTGCGTGTGTATCTTTGTCCCTCTTTCTCATATACAAAAATGAACTATTTAATATTACCAAAAGAGAATTTATAGAATTATTAGGGATAGGAAGTATAGTCACACTCCATTGGATTTTCTTTTTTGAATCAATTAAAGTATCATCAGTGTCAGTTGCTGTTATATGTCTTTCTACTTCGTCTTTATTTTCAGCATTTATTGAACCTATATTTTTTAAAAGAAAAATAATTAAATATGAAGTGATAATGGGTTTATTAGTGATAATAGCTCTTAGTTACATGTTGGGGACTGACTCAGCAAACTTTTTAGGTTATATTTATGGTATTTTAGCGGCATTTTTAGGAACACTATTTACATTATTTAATGCGGTGTACTTAAAGAAAATTGATGCATCAAAAATAAGTATGGTTGAGATGCTATCTGGAGTTATAATTATTTCAATTATTTTTATTTTCAAAAATGACTACACAGTTGTCGAAACAATACCAACTTTTTCAGATAGTATTTATTTATTTATTTTAGGAATATTATGTACTGCAATGGTTTTTGTATGGATGACAGAAATTATGAGACATATAAGTCCATATTCTTTAATAATGGCTATTAATTTAGAACCTATTTATAGCATTATATTAGCTCTATTAATTTTTGGAGACTCTGAATTTATGAATAATTCATTCTATATTGGTTCTTCAGCAATAATCGTGATTGTTTTCTTGGAAGCTTATTTAAAAAACAAACAATAGAATATTGAATTTTTCGTTCTGATTATTATTTTTGCAAAAATTAATTTTAATTTATGAAAAAAACAATATTAATCTTTTTGTCAGTAATTTTAATATCCCCAGTAATTTCACAAGATTTAGATATTTTTAAATCTAAAGAAAAAGATGGATATAAAATTGATGGATATGTAGATGGACTCCAAGATACTTCTGTAATACTAGCTTATTATTTTGGAGGAAAACAATACGCAACGGACACCGCAAATACTATTAATGGAAGCTTTACATTCTCAGGCGAAAAAAAATTACCTGGAGGAATGTATTTGGTTGTCCTTCCAAACCAACAATACTTTGATATTGTTATTTCAGAGCAATATTTCTCATTTACCACAGATATAAAATCTCCTATTGAAAAAATGAAGTTTAAAAATAGTGAAGAAAATACTCCATTCTATGAGTATTTAAATTTTATAACAAACAAGCAAAAAGAAGTTACACCTCTAAGAGAACTAGAAAAAACGGTTCCTGAGGAAGAGAAAAATCAAATTAAAGAAAAAATATTAAAAATTGATTCTGAAGTAAAAAAATTTAAGAACACATTTGAGAATAAATACTCAAATATATTTTTTACTAAAATTTTAAAAGCTACTACAGAACCAATTATTCCAGAAGCACCTGACACAATGAATATACAAGAAAAACAGATGTTTCAATTTAATTTTTATAAAAAAAAATTCTGGAATAATATTGATTTTACAGACTCAAGAATGTTGAGGACTCCGATTTTTTTCAATAAAATGGACACTTATTTAAATAAACTAACTATTCAAGATCCAGATTCTATTAAAAAATCAGCTGATGTTTTAGTTAAACTTTCAAGACAAAATAAAAACATATTTGAATATGTAGTTTCTTATATTACGTCAACATATGAAAGATCGAAAATTATGGGAATGGATGCGGTATTTGTCCATATGGTTGAAAATTACTACATGACAGGAGAAGTTGATTGGGTTGATGAAAAACAACTTAAAAAAATTGAAGAAAGAGCTGAAAAAATTGCACCTAATTTAATTGGTCGACCAGCTCCTCCATTTATTAATCAACTAGGGTATCCATTCATGAAAAATGAAAATGATGAAATTAAAAGGTTGTATGATGTCAACTCAAAGTATACTCTATTAATATTTTACTCCCCAGACTGTGGACATTGTAAAAAAGTCGTTCCTAAAGTTAAGATTGTTATAGATTCATTATGTTCAAAACCAAGTTTACAAAATTTGAAACACAAACAAATTGACATCTCAGTATACGCAGTACAAACAGAATTTGATAAACAAGCCTGGATAGACCTAATTAAAGACTTTAAATTAGAAAACTGGACAAATGTATGTGATATACAAACTGATCCTGACGGAAATCCGGCTGCTAGTAGCAATTGGAGAGATGAGTATGATATTTACTCTACTCCGGTAATTTATCTTCTTGATGAGAATAAAAAAATATTAGCAAAAAGAATAGACTATAAACAAATAACCAAAGTTATTGGCAGATTAGAAGGAACTGACAAATAAAATTGTTACAAAATAACTTCTGTTGATCCAGAGTCATTAGACACATAATACCTCAGATTGTATAAATCAAGTAACTTATGAACTTCGTTCATCAATACACCTTTTCCAATACCATGAATAATTTCTATTGATTGTCTACCTTTTACAATAGCTAAATCTAATTCTTTCCTACAATAATCCATTTGTATTTGAACTATTTCAGAATTTTGCATATGATGGAAATATGAATTAATTTTCTCAATATGCAAATCAATTTTAACTTTTAATCCATTATCTGACTTGCTTGAGCTTAAATTCTTTTTTTTATTTAAATTTAAATCCTCTTCTTTAATATTAAAAGTATTACCGTAGGATTTGCTATTGTATGTCTCTACATCCAAAGGAAGAATTTCATTTAAAGAAATATAATACTCAAATCCGTTTTCGTCTCTAATTTTAGCCTTACTATCTCCAATCAATAGTAAAACTTCAGCAATATCTCTATCTTTTTTCAATACTACTTTTTCTCCTATAGAAAAAGAAAATATCAATCTAATAAGGTTTTTCTAGCTTCCTCAAGAATATCAAAACATTTTTCCTTTGAAGAACTTTCGGCATATGTTCTAAGAACAGGTTCTGTTCCCGATGGACGAATCATTAACCAAGTGTTTTCATCAAAATAGAACTTATGACCATCAGTATTTTCTATTTTTTTTATAACATACTTTCCAAAGGAGGTATATTTTCCATTAATACAATCATTAATTATTCTATTTTTAACATTATCTTCTACATGTAAGTCATGTCTTTCAAAGGAGAATTTTCCAACAATATTATAAACTTCTTTAATAAGAATATCCAAAGTTTTACCAGACTTCGCCATAAATTCAAAAAGTATTAAACCCATCCAAATACCATCTCTCTCTGGAATATGACCTTTTGTGGCTATTCCTCCACTCTCCTCTCCTCCTAATAGAATATCTTCTTTAATCATCTTTTTAGCTATATGTTTAAAACCAATTTGGACTGTTTCTTGATCTAAACCATAATGATTACAAATCTGTTTAACCTTAACAGAACAAGAAAATGCTGTTACAACTTTACCAGTCATTTTTTTATACTTAACCATATAGTGAATCAACAAAAGAATAATATGATGTGAATCTATAAATTCACCTTTTTTATTATATAAACCAATCCTGTCAGCATCACCATCTGTAGCTAAACCACAATCAATATTTTTTTTAGTCTTAATCAACTCTGATAATTCAATTAAATTTCTATGTATTGGTTCAGGTGATTTTCCATTAAACCCAGGATTATTCTCAGAATGTATCTGAATAGTTTCAGGAAGCAGTCGGGCTATAACATTTTTCCCTGCTCCATACATAGAGTCGTAAGCTAATTTTAAATTTGATTTTCTAATGGATTCTAAATCAAAAGAATTTTCAGCATGATTACAATAATCATCTTCTAAATTAACATATTCTAATAAAGAAATATTTTCTAGATGTTTAAGACATATTGAGTCAATGTCTACAGTGTTAAGTTTAGGTATCTTACTCTCAACAATAGAAATATCCTTTGGTAATAAAGGTCCACCAAAATCTCCTTTAAGTTTGTAACCGTTATATGATGGAGGGTTATGACTCGCTGTGATAACAACTCCAATATCAGCTTTATAATTAACAACTCCCAAAGATACCATAGGAGTAGACACAAATCCATTTGAAAGAAAAACTTTAACTCCATTAGATGCTAAAATCTTTGTTGCTGTTTCAGCAAAAAGCTGTGAAGCAAATCTACAGTCATAACCTATAACAACTGAGGGATTATCTTTCTTTTCATTTATAAATTCAGAAACTGCTAAACTAACTCTTGCAACATTTTCTGTAGTAAACTCTTTAGCAATTATCGCTCTCCATCCATCTGTTCCAAACTTTATCTTTGTCATCAATGATTTTTTAAAGAACAAAAATAACAAAAAAAAATTGAGAAATTTATTTAAAATTTTGATACTTCTTATACAAATTTTTATTTTTATTATGCTCCTTATTAGAAGAGGTAAATTTGTGATACCCATCACCATTACTTCCGGCGCACATAAAATAATATTCATGTCTTACAGCATTTAAGACAGCATCGATTGAATTAATTGAAGGAATACATATTGGACCAGGTGGAAGACCTTTGTATTTATAGGTGTTATATGGATTTTCAATTCTAGTGTGTTTATACAATACTTGTTTAATGCCGAAATCATTATTAGCAAATTTAACAGTTGGATCAGCCTGTAAAAATGGATAGTCTAAAGGATTATTAAGTCTATTTAAATATAGTCCAGCTATAAGTGGCCTTTCATCCAATCTTTTGTCTTGTTCCTCTTCAACAATTGAAGCTAAAATAGAAACTTCAATCTTTGAAATTCCTAAAGAATCACATTTAGAGAGTCTTTTATTATTCCAAAAAATATCATATTCTCTTTTCATTCTATCTAAAAATGATGAGATAGATAATCCTTCATATAACTCATAGGTATTTGGAATAAAAAAGGCGGGGAGCGTTTGTAAATTTAAATTATTCTCTAAAAGAAAATTAGATGTATCTAAATAAGTTTTTAACTCTCCTCTATCATATCCAATTGAGTCCTCTAATAAAATTATCATTTCATCAATAAGTCTTATATTTTCAGGTATTTGCAATTGAAAAACATTCTTTGTTGGAATTCTAAGTTTATTAATTAACTCATTGTTTGTATACTCACCGTTAAGATAAACAACACCAGTTCTTATGTTTTTGTCAAAATCCTTAAGTTTAGATATGATTCTAAAAGACCAAATATTATAAAAACTTCCTTTTTCTTCTAATAAGTTAATTAAATCATTTAAATCTGATTGATGTTCTATAATTACCTTTAATTCTTTTGATTGAAATTTATAATTATTATTCACGAACAAAGAATAAAAAATATAAACATTTAAAATTATAAAAACAAGAATGAAAAATTTTAATTTATTGGTCATTTACTAAATCATTTAAAATAATTAATTTATCTTTAACTAAATCATAGTCAGGATTATAAGACAAAGCAATTTTAAAATTAGTCATAGCTTTTGAATAATTTTTATCAACATTCATATAAATCAAACCCAAATTATAATATGATTTTTCTAGGTAGGGATTATTTTCAATTATTTGATATAGTCTATCTTTAGCTTCTTCAAATTTAGATAATTTTATTTCTATGACGGCCGTTTTCAACATATAATCTATATTTTCGGGAGAAAAATTTAAAGAATTTAGATAGTTTAAATATGAATTCTCATAAAATTGAAAATATGAATAAGCATCAGCAATCCTAGAGTACATCAAAGATAAATCACTTTTAGTAAATGTCTTATGAAAATCATCTAAATTATATGATTCATTTAATTTCAATATTTTTTTATAATTTTTTTTAAGATAATAATACTTTATAAGACTTGGAAGAGACTCTTCAATAGAACATTCATTTAAAAATCGCTTTGCAGAATCTAACAATAGTAAATTATTATCGAAACTTTCATAGTGTTTTAAGTACGCTTTCGCCTTACTTAAGGGTTTAGGGTCTGGATTATTAACACAATACAATGAAACAAAATCCCCTGCTTCAGTATGATCTTTTTTATGAACACTTATATTATGATCTGTTATCGTAACGTGTGGAATGTCAGATGTTGATGATTTTGGCATATGACAGGAAATACAGTCATTATTTGTTGAAATATCTTCACAAACATTGTGACAATCTAAACATTTATTATTAAAATAATTTTCGGTTAATGAACTAACACTTTTATGGGGATTGTGACAAGTAATACATGAGACACCGCCTATATCATAGCATTTTGATTGTTGTAGCCTGTCAACATGAGAAGCCATAATAAAAGATTTGTCATTTTCATATCTAGGAACGTATGTTTCCATAGTTTCCGAAAGCTTCAATCCTGGCTTAAAATCGTTCCAACTTTTACCATTCTTTAATACAGTGGTCCCTTGCAAATGACATCTGCTACATACATCAAATTGAAGTTCATTACTAAGTTTTTTTGGATTAACTATTGAGTAGTCAATATACTTAGAAGTATCAACAATAACCCCAGACATTTTCTCCAATACATGTGTTTCTCCTGGGCCATGACATCTTTCACAATCAATTCCTTCTAAAACTGAGTGATATTTATTAACACTACCTTCCACGTGATTTGGATAAGCATTATGACAACTTATACATTCCATTCCAATTTTTCTAGAGAACCTTGTATTATTTCCATCTTCATAACCAGGTGGTAAATCAGCTCTACTCTCCTGAGTATAAAATGTATAAGGCATTTGATGTAAATATCCATTTATAGAAAAAATATGTGAATTTGTATGGTGACCCGATCCAATAACAAAATCTATTTTTTGCACAATTTTGTGAATCGTATCTTTACTTTCAATTCTAAATTCCATTAAAAATAAAGAATCCCTTTTCCACAAAGGTTGATAAAATAAATTTTTAATTGTATCGTAAATAAGAGGATTATTATTATCATCTAAAACAGACTTTATTCTTGAAGCTCTCGCAAAAGATTTTCCCATTCCTGTTTCTATGTACGAATTATAAATATCTACATGACAAGTTTTACAAGTTTCCTTTCCAACATATTTTACGCTATCGTGATGATTTTTATAAAATTGATTATGTGTTATTTCAATTTCTGATATCTTTCCATCCCCACAAGATAACAGAAATAAAAAAAATAATAAAAGAAAGCTTATTCTCATTTAACAAATGTATAAAAATTGAAGTTATTTTTATTTTTTGTTAATTTAAATCCGCAGGATATAAATAAATTATTACTAATTATATTTGATGATTCCACACACGAATTAAGTTTATTTACACATAAAATATTAAAACAATATTTGATGATTAAATTTATTGATTTTTTAGCAAAACCTCTTGAGCGATATTTTTCATCTATGATTAAACCAACAGAAACTTCAGTGATATTGTAATCAAATAAATCTATAAAACCTATAGCCGAGTCATTATAATCAATAACAAACCTAAACTGCTTAATATTTTTTATTGAAATTCCAGAATTTTCAATATAGGTAAGTAATTCATCTTTAGAGTAATTTTTTTTTTCACTGCCATATCTCCATAAAGATTTATCGTTCTCTATTTTGTATAAAAATTCGAGATCAGATTTCTTTAGAAATCTTAGAGATATTGGTTTTTGAATTAACATTCAAACTTTCCGGAATAAACTATTGAAGCTTTTCCTGTTAACCAAATATCAGTATATTTAACTCCATCATATTTAAACGAAACTGTTAAATTACCTCCTTTAGTTTTTAATGTTAAATTAGTTGAATGAGACTTTTTTAATTCAAAAAGGGCAATAGCTGTAGCAACACTACCAGTACCACAAGAAAGTGATTCCATTTCATCACCTCTCTCATATGTTCTTATAGATACACCATCATTTAAATCTACGAAATTTACATTTATACCATAGTCTCCAAACTCTGGAGATTGGCTTAATTTCTTTCCATTCTTAATAACATTAATATTTTTTAAATCATTAGTAACTTTAACTAGGTGAGGGGAACCAGTATCTAAAATTACTGAACATTCACGAACATCAATATTGTTTACATCAGACATTTTCATCGAAACATCATTTTTTCTAACAACACCCTCATGTACTCCATCAAAAGCCATGAATCTACAACTATTGTCAAAAATCCCTAACAAATTAGCAAAAGAAACAATGCATCTACCACCATTTCCGCAAAATGTGGAGCGTTGACCTGTGGAATTAAAAAAAATCATTTCAAAATCGCAATTTTTATGATCTCTTAATAAAATTAAACCGTCAGCACCAATTCCAAATTTTCGTTCACACATTGAACTTATTAATAAACTATTATTAACATCAAACAATTCTTCTCTGTCATCAATTAAAATAAAATCATTTCCTGTACCTTGATACTTATAAAAATTAATTATCATTATTAAACTTAATATTAATGTAAAAATACATATTTTAATGCTATCCTATTACACAGAAATATTATTTTTGTAAACAATTATAAATCAAAAAATAAAAAGAATGTCAACATCTTATGAAAATCAATTAAACAACTGGATTGACAAAGAAAAATCAGCAGTTAATCTACTGAATTCTGTGGGAACGTTAATGTATGATAAAGGGATTGAAATTGTACTTTTTAGAAAAAAAATATTAGAAATAGGAGTGTCTGAGTTATTAAACTATATTTCATATGCTAACAAAGTTGTTGGTAGGAAAAATGAAATTAAAATAGCGGCTCAATTAGCACAAAAAATGATTGATCTAGATTTATATCCAAGTAAAATTGATATAGGATTACTAACCGCTGAATACATTGAATCTCAATCTAATCAAATTAATGATTTTCTTTTAAAGAAATTGTCACATATAGTTAACACTAACGAAAATGACTCAATAACAAAAGCGAAAGATGTTATTCTATTTGGTTTTGGAAGGATTGGAAGACTAGCAGCTAGAGAATTAATAAAGCAAGCTGGTGTAGGTCAACAATTAAGACTTAAAGCAATTGTTGTTAGAAAATTAACTAACAGTCAAATAATTAAAAGAGCGGATCTTTTGAGAACTGATTCTGTACATGGAACTTTTAAGGGAGTTGTTGATGTTGATCTAGAAAACAACTCAATAATTGTTAATGGACAAGTAATAAAGTTTATAAATGGAGATAACCCAGAAGACATTAACTATACACAATATGGAATTGAGGACGCACTGCTTATTGATAATACAGGTGCGTTTACTGACAAGGAATCCTTGTCAAGACATATAAACTCAAAAGGTGTTAGTAAAGTTTTATTAACCGCTCCCGGAAGAGGAATCCCAAATATAGTATACGGAATTAATTCAAAAGACTTAGATATTGATAATTTAAATATATTTTCCGCCGCATCATGTACAACAAACTGTATAGCACCCATCCTTCATGTGGTTGAAAGTAATTTTGGAATTGTAAAAGGACATCTTGAAACTGTGCATTCTTACACAAATGATCAAAATTTACTAGACAATATGCACAAAAAACCCAGAAGAGGAAGATCTGCAGCTATAAATATGGTTATTACATCTACCGGAGCTGGTAAAGCAGTAACAAAAGTTATCCCTACTCTAGAAGGAAAACTAACAGCAAATGCTGTTCGTGTTCCCACACCAAATGTTTCTTTAGCGATTTTAAAGTTGACTTTAAATACAGATACTAGTGTGGAAGAATTAAATAATATAATTAGAGAAGAATCTCTTAAAGGACGACTTGTAAATCAAATTAATTATCAAGTAGATCCTGATTTAGTTTCCTCAGACATTATTGGCGACACATGTTGTTCAGTTTTTGATAGTAATGCTACCATTGTTTCAGGAAAAGATGTTGTTTTATACACTTGGTATGATAACGAATATGGATATACAAAACAAGTGATAAGACTAGCTAAACAAATTGCAAAAGTTAGAAGACTAACCTATTATTAACTTTTTAACTTGAAATTAAATAGAAAATATTTTCTAATTTATAAACTATTAAACTCATTATTCACCGGATTGTCCATTGGAATATTGTTTACTATCTATGGCCCCCTGGAGGACCCATCTATATACTCATTAGGGGGGATTTTTCTAGCAGCATCAATGTTGTTATTAGCCCTATTTTATAAACAACTATTAAACATAAAAAGTTTTTTTAAAATATCAATATTGGTAGAAATTCTAATGATAATATCTTTAATTATTTTTTTAATATATAAAATCTCTTTTTTTTCAGCTCTTATAATATATTGTTTGTATCAGCTAACCTTTGTTTTTGGTGGATATCTCGTAAGAGCTGAAACACTGGTAGCTAATGAAAAAGAATACTTAGGTAAAATTGATGTTTTTAAACAAATAGGATATCTAATTGGATTAATATTTTCATACATTTTCTACAAATCCTTAGAACATATATTACATATTTCAGATATTAATCAGCAAATTGAGAGTTTACATTATCCTTTGATAATTGTTCAATTAATGGTAATAACTTCATTAATCTTATCATTTAATAAAACAACTAACGACTAATAGCTTTTTTAAAATAAACCGCAATAATAGCACCTATAATTGTTGAAAAGATATATACCAATAAATAACTTGAATCTCCAAAAAACCCAGGACCAATTGATCTTGCAGGATTCATTGAAGAACCTGATATTGGACCTACAAATATAGAACCCAAAGTCACTACTAATCCAATCAAAAATCCTGAATAAAAACGTTTTTTTATGGAATCAACACTTATGTTTAAAATTACAAACATTAATATAAAAGTTATTATAATTTCTAAAAATAAACACTGTAGCCAATTTCCATTCTTGACTAGAGTTTCTCCCATTGTGTTTGGATTATTAAAAAAAATATATAAAAAAAATGACGCAATAACTGAACCTAAAATCTGTGAAACAACATATGGCAATACTTTTTTTCCGTCAAAACTACCATTAAACCAAAACGCAATTGTGACGGCAGGATTAATGTGCGCACCAGATTTGTGTCCAAATAAACAAACTATTATCATAACAGTCAGTCCAAAAATTATCCCAATTAATAAATTAGACAAATCACCTGTAATGTCATTTAATATTATTGAACCAACACCAATAAATATTAGAAAAAAAGTCCCTGTAAATTCTTGAAAATAATTCCTCATTTTTGAAGTTTATCTATAATTGAATTGGGAGGACTACATACTTTTCTAGTGTCTAAATTCACAAATACTAAAGTTGTTTCAGCTGTATTTAATAGTACATCTTGTTCATTATAAATCTTATATTTAAAAATTAATTTAATATTATTATTTTTTTTTATTGTTGTCTCTATTGTAAGTAAATCATCATAAAAAGCTGGTTTGATATATTTAATTTTTAAATTAACAACGGGTAAACCAAATCCTAGTTCCTCAATCTGTTTATAGCTAGTGCCAATCGATCTTAAAAGCTCAACCCTTCCTACTTCTAAATATTTCGCATAAACTCCATAATATACATATTTCATCTGATCAGTTTCAGAGTATCTTACCCTTATTTTGGTGGTGTGTGTGAACATAATAATTAAAAACAAAAATAGTTAAATATATTTCTGTTTTAAGAATTATTATTAAAATTGTATTAATTATGAATATCAACAGATACATATTATTTTTATTTTCAATTTTACTTTGTGCATGTACTACTTATTTTAATTTGGAGTACGACCATAATGAAATCATACCCGTAATTGAAGAGTCTGACTTAAAAGTAAATAAAATTATCTCTGAGTATAAATATGGAATTGACTCTGCGATGAACGAGGTATTATGTTACTCTGAAATAGAAATGAAAAAAGGAAAACCAGAAAGTTTATTAGGAAACTTTGTTTCAGATTTGTGTTTAGAACAATTCTCTAATGAAGCAGATATATGCATTATGAACAATGGTGGATTACGAAATATTCTTCCCAAAGGAAATATTACTAAGGGAGATATATACAAACTTATGCCTTTTGAAAATGAATTAGTTGTGTTAGAGTTAACAAATGATGAATTTAAAGAACTAATAAACTATATTATCTCAAGAAATGGAGAGCCTTTTTCAGGAATGGAAGTAAAAGTTTTTGCAGACCTAAATTATACCTACAAATTTAATAATAATTTTACTTTTCAAAATAATAAAAAACTTAAAATACTTACTTCCGACTATTTAGCAAATGGTGGAGATGATATGTTTTTTTTTAAAAAAAAGACTCAAAAAAAACTAAATATAAAGTTAAGAGATGTAATTATTAAATATTGTAAATTAAAACAAATTATTAATTCCAAAACTGATGAAAGATTAATTTTTATTAAAAATGAAAAATAGAAGAAAATTTATAAAACGATCACTATTAGGAATTTCAGCAATTGGATTAAATCCAACACATTTATTTTCTAATTCAAATAAAATAAAACAATTAACAATATTACACACGAATGACACACATTCTCATATTGAACCATTTAAAAGTGGAAAATATAAAGGAATGGGAGGTATGGCTCAAAGAGCGACTATTATAAAAAAAATTAGAGATGAAGGCAACCCAGTGCTTCTACTGGACGCAGGAGATATTTTTCAAGGAACACCATATTTTAATATTTATGGAGGTGAAGTTGAGTTTAAATTAATGAGTCAGATGGGATATGACGCAGCAACAATTGGTAATCATGATTTTGATAATGGAATTGATGGATTAGTCAAACAATTAAATCATGCTAAATTTCCATTTATTATATCTAATTATGATTTTACTGATACTTGTATGGATGGCAAATATCTTAAATATAAAGTATTCAATAAAGGAGGAATTAAGATTGGAGTTTTTGGTATTGGAATCAAACTTGAAGGACTTGTTCCAAAAAGTTTGTATCAAAATACTTTATATCAAGATCCTATTGAAAAAAGCAACTATTATTCTGATTATTTAAAAAATAAATTATCTTGTGATTTAGTAATCTGTCTTTCTCATTTAGGATTTAAATATAATTCAAAAAAGATATCAGATTATATTTTAGCATCAAAATCAAAATACATTGATTTAATCATTGGTGGACATACGCACACTTTTATGACAAAACCTGAAACAGTCAAAAATATGGATAGCAAAATAGTACAAATAGTTCAAGTTGGCTGGGGTGGAATCAATATTGGACGAATTGATTATTTTTTCGATCAAAAATTTTGTGTAAAAAAAATTAAAGGAAACTCATTTTTTGTAAAAAAACATTAATTATTACTAATAATTTTGAAGAAAATTGGATTGTATAATTATCATTATACCTAGTAGTTTTTATACTGTAAAAAAAAATTAAAAGTCAAGCTAATTTTTTTTCTTTTTTTAACTTTTGAATGTTACCATTTTATTAATATTGTAACTTGTTTGGTTGATTTTCAAACTATATAAATAACAAAATTTAATTTAATAAAAATAATAATATAGGACAAAAGAATGAGCGAATTAACATCTCAAGAAGTATGGAGCAAATGTCTAAATGTAATAAAAGACAATGTTAGCCCTCAAAATTTTAAAACATGGTTCGAACCTATTGTTCCAGTAAATGTTCAAAACAAAACACTCACTATTCAAGTTCCTTCATCTTTCTTTTTTGAATATTTAGAAGAACACTATATTACACTTATAAGAAAAACTATCAAACGTTTTTTAGGTAAAGATGGTAAGCTTGACTACAACATAGTTGTCGAGAGTGGACAAAATACAAGTCCATACATAACAAACCTCCCCTCTAACCACCATGGTGCAGTAAAAAACAATCCAATCAGTATGCCAATAGGTATTAACTCACCTTCAATCAGAAATCCTTTCATTATACCTGGATTACAGAAGATAAATATTAATCCCCAACTAAATCCATCGTATACTTTCGATGCATTTGTTGAGGGAGAATGTAATAGACTAGCTAGATCAGCTGGTTACGCTGTAGCTCAAAAACCAGGGGGAACATCTTTCAACCCTCTATTAATTTACGGTTCAGGAGGTTTAGGAAAAACTCACCTATCCAATGCAATTGGCATAGAAACAAAAAAACTTTTTCCTGAAAAAACTGTACTGTATGTGTCGGCTGATAAATTCCAAACTCAGTTTGTTGACTCTATAATGGACGGAAAAAAGAATGATTTCATGCACTTTTACCAGTCTATTGATGTGTTAATTATAGATGATGTCCAATTTTTCTGTGGTAAAGAAAAAACTCAAGACGTCTTTTTCCATATTTTTAACCACCTCCATCAAAATGGAAAACAGATTATATTAACTTCTGATAAAGCTCCTGTTGATATTGTTGGCATGGAACAAAGATTATTATCTAGATTTAAATGGGGTCTTGCCGCAGACCTTCAATCTCCAGAGTTAGAAACTAGATTAGCTATTCTTAAAAAGAAAATCAAAAATGATGGAATTGAAATTCCTTATGAAGTTATTGAATACATAGCATACTCAATTACTACAAATGTAAGAGAATTAGAAGGATCACTTATTTCATTATTAGCCCAAGCTTCACTAAACAGAAAAGAAATTACTATTGACTTAGCTAAAAATATGTTAGATAAGTTTGTAAAAAATACAGCTAGAGAAGTATCCATCGATTATATACAAAAAGTGGTTTGTGATTATTTTGATATACCTGTAGAAATAATGAAATCTAAAACTAGAAAAAGAGAAATCGTTCAAGCTAGACAATTAGCAATGTATTTTTCTAAACAACTCACAAAGTCTTCTTTAGCTCATATCGGAAAACATTGTGGAAATAAAGATCATGCTACTGTCCTACATGCATGTAAAACAGTAAATAACTTATCAGATACAGATAAAAGATTCAAAGGATACATATCAGACATTGAAAAAAGATTAATTCACTCATAAATCATGAGGATTTTAATGGTTTGTTTAGGCAATATCTGTAGATCTCCACTTGCTGAAGGAATTCTTAAGTATAAAATAAAAAACAAAAAAATCTTTGTAGATTCTGCAGGAACCGCATCATATCATATTGGCAAATTACCTGACAGTCGATCTATTGAAATTGCTCTCAGAAATGGGATTGATATTAGAAATCAAAGAGCAAGACAGTTTACAGAAACAGATTTTGACGATTTTGATAAAATTTATGTAATGGACACACATAATTACGCTTCTATTCTTTCAAATGCTAGAAATCAATCTGATAGAAATAAGGTTGATTTGATACTTAACGAAATAAATCCAAAATCATTTGAAAGTGTACCGGACCCTTATTATGGTCAGGGAGATGGATTTCAGAAAGTATACGACATGTTGGACGAAGCATGTGATATGATTATAAAAAAATTGTGAAAAAAGGAAAATTATATCTAATACCAACAACTCTTGGAGAAGGAAGTGAAAATAAAAGTTTACCTCCATCTGTACCAGAACTAATAAAAAACATCAATATATTTATTGTAGAAAATATACGAACCTCTAGAAGATTTATCAAAAAAATGTACAAGAATAAAAATATTGATTCAACTATTTTTTATTCTTATGGAAAACATGATACTTTAAATTTGCAAGAAGATTTTCTAACTCATATCCTACAAGGAAGTGATGTTGGGATTATCTCTGAAGCAGGAGTTCCATGTGTAGCAGACCCAGGATCGAAAATTGTAAAATTTGCACATCAATATCAAATTGATGTCAGTCCAATTGCAGGACCATCCTCTATCCTACTTGCATTGATAGCTTCCGGATTTAATGGTCAAAATTTCGCCTTTAATGGATACCTACCAATTGACAAAAAAGAAAGAAGTAAAAAGATAAAAGAATTAGAGATTTATAGCAAAAAAAAGGGACAGACTCAAATTTTCATGGAAACTCCGTATAGAAACCTTCAGTTATTTGAATCAATTGTTAAAACATGTTCTAATCGGACTAAATTATGTATTGCATCTGATATCACATTAGATTCAGAAAACATTAAAACAAGGACTATTGAAGAATGGAGTTCAATTAGACCAGAGATTCACAAAAAACCGTCTATATTTTTAATTTCTCAATAAAAAAACCACTGATTAACAGTGGTTTTTTTCGGTTATGATTGTTGATATTATTTTATTTCCAATAATTCAACTTCAAATATTAAAGTTGCATTTGGTCCAATTCCGGCTTGAGGTATACCACTTTGACCATAAGCTAAATCAGACGGAATAATAAAAGTAAATTTATCTCCAACTACCATTAATTGTACTCCTTCGGTCCATCCAGGAATAACTCTATTCAGAGGAAATGTAGCAGGCTCACCCCTTTGCACAGAACTATCAAAAATAGTTCCATCTGTTAACTTACCTGTATAATGTACAGTAACTGTACTATTAGATGAAGGGTTAACATTTCCATCTCCTTTATTAATGATCTTATAGGCTAAACCACTTTTTGTAACAATAGCATCCTTAGTTAAATTCTCTAGTGCTTTTTTCGATTCTAATAATTTTCTTTCTTCTTCTTTTTTAGCCTTTTCAATACCTTCGTTAAAGATTTTATTAGCATCAAAATCCTTTGCTTCACCAGTTCTTTCAATAGTTATTTTTTCTATTATATCGTCTTGTTCAATAGCATCTACTATTTCCTGTCCAGATATAACGTATCCAAAAACAGTATGTTTATTGTCCAACCAAGGTGTTTCGTTATGAGTGATAAAGAACTGAGAACCATTTGTATTAGGCCCAGAATTTGCCATTGATAAAACCCCTGCTTTATCGTGCTTTAATTCTGGGTGAAATTCGTCCTGGAACTTGTATCCTGGGTCCCCCATACCGTTTCCATTAGGACAACCACCTTGTATCATAAAGTTATCAATTACCCTATGAAACTTCAATCCATTGTAGTAAGGTACTCCTAACGATTTTGAACTATTTTTCATTGTTCCTTCTGCTAAACTTACAAAATTAGCTACTGTTATAGGAGTCTTTTCATATTCCAATTCAATAATAATTTCTCCTTTTGTTGTGTTGATTTTTGCTTTCATGCTGTTAACTTCTATTTTTTTTGTTTTAGGTATAAATAATTTATTTGACTGTGAGTCAGCTGATTGACATCCTACTATTGATAGAGCTAGAGCAATCGATTTAATAAAATTTTTAATTTTCATATTTTTTTTAATTGATTAATAATTCATTTTTATATTTCTTAAATATATCAATAACCTTTTGTTCAGTTTCAACAACTGATAGATTAGATATTCCTCCGGCGGCATTTAAATGTCCTCCTCCACTAAAATATTTTTTGGCAATTTCATTAACTTTAAATTTACCTTTAGATCGTAAAGATAGTTTTACTACACCTTCTTTCTCAACAATAAATACTGCAAATATAATATCTTTAACAGATAAAGCATAGTTTACTACTCCTTCTGTATCTCCCTTTTTAAAATTAAACCTTTTTAAATCATCATCATTTAGGGAAATCACTGCTGAATTATAGTTTTTAAATATTTTCATTTTTTTATTCAAGCAATATCCTAACAGATTTATCCTATCAGGAGTAAAGGTGTCATAAATTAAATCATGAATTTTAGAATTATCAGCGCCAAAATCAATTAACTGAGAAACAATCATGTGTGTCTCAGAGGTTGTTGAGGAAAATTTAAATGACCCTGTATCAGTAATTATTCCTGCATAAAGACATTCAGCTATATCTTTATTTATTAATTTTTTAAAACCTAGGTCATCAATTACATTATACAATAGTTGACAAGTAGAACTTGAGTTAGAGTCAGATATGATGACATCAGCTATTGCTAAGTCTGGATCTTGGTGATGATCAATCATGATTTTATAAGCTTTCGACTCCATAACTACTTTGGAATAATCACCAAGTCTACTTAAATGATTAAAGTCCAAAATAAAAATTATATCTGCATTTATAGTAGCTTTTATTGATTCTTTCTCATTATCTTTATAGATGAGGATATCATCATTACCATTCATCCAACTTAAAAATGACGCATAAGAATTTGGAGAAATTACAGTAACTTTGTGACTTAATTGTGTTAGTATATTGGATAAAGCTAAAGCGGAACCTAGGGCATCACCATCAGGACTTCTATGTACTGTAATTACAATATTTTTAGAATTTTGTAATACAGATTTAATTTTTACAATTTTTTCATGCATTTCTCGCAAAAATAAGAATAAATTAATATTTTTAAAATGTATTTTGTTTAGTTTTGCATTAATTTAAATTTAAAATAACTTATCAATGGGTAATATAACATTTACAATGATTAAACCAGAAGCTGTTGAAGCTAAAAAATCTGGAGCAATTTTAAAAAGAATAGAGGAAAGCGGTTTTAAAATAATGTCCTTAAAAAAAATACACCTATCCAAAGAAAGAGCTGGAAAATTTTATGAGATACATAAAGAAAGACCATTTTATAATGAACTTGTTGAATACATGAGTGGTGGTCCAATATTCGCAGCTATTTTAGAAAAAGAAAATGCAGTAAATGATTTCAGAACTTTAATTGGTGCTACAAATCCTGATGAAGCAGATGAAGGGACTATTCGTAAAGAATTTGCAACAAGTTTAGCAATGAACGCAATTCATGGGTCTGACTCTGATGAAAATGCACAAATTGAATCTGATTTTTTCTTCTCCTCTGAAGAAAGGTATTAAATTATTCCATTAAATAGAAATATAGATTTATTTAAGAATAATTTCTTTAATAATCTTTTTCTCAGACTTGTCGTTTAATCTGTCAATTAATTCATTTTTCTGATACGATAATTCATTTCTTAGAACTGAGGATGTTAGGCACAAATACAAAACACCATTTTTAATGTATTTGTTTGAAATATATTTTTTTAAATTATCACCAATTATTAAATTAACCTTTTCAAGTATTTCTGTTTCCTCTAGTCTTTTTTTAAGTTTTGGATTTTTTGATATTTTTTTTAATAAAGTCTTAATATCAACAGCATCATTTCTTCTTCTCATTATTTCACAATATTAAAAATTGAATATTCTGATTTAATTTTACTTAAGATATTTTCAGATCTCTTTTGATTTGTATCAGAAATAAAAACTTGATTAAATTTTCCTTGATTTACAAAAGAGACTAAACACTCAACTCTTTTATCATCCAATTTATCGAAAATATCATCAAGTAATAAAATAGGACTTAAACCCAATTCAATCTTCATAAACTCAAATTGAGCCAATTTCAATGATATTAAAAACGATTTTTGTTGACCTTGAGAACCATGTTTTTTTATAGAAAAATTATTTAATTTAAACTCAAGATCATCTTTGTGAATACCGGTGGTAGTTCTTGAATATTTTTTGTCAATGTCTAATGACTTATTTAATATTTCTTTAAAATCATTATTATTTAGTTGACTTTTATATTCAATATCAACTAATTCACCTCCCCCACTAATATTATTATAATATTGTTGAAAAACTGGAATTAATTTTTTTAAATAATTTTTTCTTTCCACATAAATAACATCTCCATACTTTACTAATAGTTCATTATAGGTTTCTAAAGTAAATGCATCAAAAGTATTAGTCAAAGCAAAATGCTTCAACAATTTATTCCTTTGTTTTAAAGTTTTGTTATAGGAAATAAGGTTGCTTAAATAAATATTATTGAACTGTGATATACCACTATCAATATACTTTCTTCTTACATCGCTATTCTCATGAATAAGATTAGTATCTGTTGGAGAAATAAATATTACGGGGTAAATTCCAATGTGATCTGAAAACCTTTTATATTTTTTATCATTATTTTTAATTGACTTTGAATACCCTTTCTTAAAATGACAAACAATTTCAGAGATAATTCTATCATTTTCAAAGCTTCCCTTAACAGTAAAAAAATCTGAATCAAAGTTAGCACTATCAATATCGCTTGAATTAAAATAACTTTTAGTCAAAGATAGATAGTGAATCGCGTCTAAAATATTTGTCTTTCCAGAACCATTATCACCAACAAAACAATTAACTCTATTGTTAAATTCCCAATTAGAATCTAGATGATTTTTAAAGTTGATTAATCTAAGGTTTTTTAATTTCAATTTTGTTGTATATTTGTGAGCTCAAAAATAAAACTTAATGGCTAAAAAAGTAAACAAAACAGAAGAACAATTAGCAAATGTTGAAGAAAATCTTTCAAAAGCTGGTTTATTTGTAATCGATAACCAAGATAAAATTTTAAAAGTAGTTGGCTCTATTGTAGTTTTAATAGCCATCTTCGCACTTTACACTAGATTTATTGTAGAACCCAAAGAAAAATCGGCATCAGAAGAAATGTTTATTGCTGAATTCTATTTTCAAAACAATAACTATGATTTAGCTCTAAATGGTGATGGACAATTTTCTGGATTCTTAACAATTGCTGACAACTACTCTTCTACTAAGTCAGGAAATTTAGCTAATTATTACGCTGCTATATGTTTAATGAACCTAGGATCAACCGACAGCTCAAAATATTACGAGGATGCTCTTAAATCATTATCTAATTTTAATACTGATGATGAAATTCTTCATTCTTTATCAATAGGACTTAAAGGAGACGCTAATCTAGAGTTAGGAAATACATCGGAAGCACTTGAATTTTATGAGTTAGCCGCTACAAACAAACAAAATGAATTCACAACACCTTATTTTTTGATGAAACAAGCCTTTATTCATGAAAAAAATGAAAATTATTCAAAGGCTTTAGATATCTATAAATCAATACAAAGTGAATATCCCAATTCAAAAGAAGGCACAGATATTGAAAAATACATATCTTCAGCGTCAAATAGATAGTAATATCTAAAGATGGCAACTAAAAATAATAATTTATCTAATTTTAATGTAAATGAAATTCCAAATTCAAAGGGTTTAAAATTCGCTTTAATTGTTTCTACTTGGAATAACCACATTACTGACAATCTTTTTAATGGAGCAAAGGAAACTCTTTTAAAGTGTGGAGTAATAAAAGATGATATTATAAAATTTGAGGTTCCCGGTAGTTTCGAATTAATATTTGGAGCAAAAATAGCGTCTAAACAAAATTTCGACGCAATAATTTGTTTAGGATCTGTGATTAAAGGTGAAACAGATCATTTTCATTATGTATGTAATGCGGTTTCAATAGGATTAAAAGATTTAAATTTAAACATTGATATACCTGTTATCTTTGGAGTTCTTACTGATAACACAGAAGAACAAGCAATAAATAGATCTGGAGGAAAATTTGGAAATAAAGGAGTAGAAGCGGCTATTTCAGCAATAAAAATGGCTCATTTAAATAATTAAAAAATACCTTATAATATTTTTATCTGTAATAAATATGTTTAGTTTTGCAAACTCAAAATAAAGGTCGCGTAGCTCAGCTGGATAGAGCATCTGCCTTCTAAGCAGACGGTCAAAGGTTCGAATCCTTTCGCGATCACAAAAAAACCCACTATAAAATAGTGGGTTTTATATTATTTTTTTTAAAATATTATCTCCAACTATCTCTGTATCTTAATTTACCAAAATAATAAGAAAAAGAAGCTGACAATGACAAATTATACGCTTTAGTCCAATAAGGATCAAGACCATCAGGAACTTCTTCGACATAATTCCAAGGAAGAACTCCAGTTGAAATTCTAGACTCCCAAGATAAATTATCAGTTAACATATATTTAAAACTAATTATTGGTCCAAGATCAAATCTATTTTTAGCATAATCGCTCATGTCTGAAAATTGCAATATTGTACCAATTGGCAAAAGAGTTGTGACATCATGACTTTTAGATAGTAAAAAATTAGTATATAACCCACCACCAATATAAAATGTTGGTGAGAGTCTGATGTATGATTGTCCAGTTAATCTAATATTACTTTGTTTTATATTTTGAGCTATGGGTCCAAGCGTTAGATTATCAGACAACAAATTATAACCATTTTCATAATATAAAACTTCAAATTTACTACCAGAAAATAGGTGTTTTATTGGAGGGTGTTGTTCATAAATTGGCTCTATAAAATTAACAGAACCACCCACAACAATCCCAGGTGTTGGAATAAAAGCAACTGTTGAAGGAACACCATTTATTAAGTCAATGTCTGAACCATACATTCCTGAATAAGTTGAACCTGCTTTTACAGAAAATATAGGCTTATCTTGACTGAACAACTGAGAAACTCCAAATAAAATACATATAGTAATTATAGTTTTTTTCATATCTTAAATTTTAGTTAAATTATAACAATACAAATATATAAGTAATTTATAATTTCTTTTTAATATTTAAAAAAATATTTCTTGTGCCAATCTGAAAGTGTTGGCGTGCGCTTCAACAATAGTATTAATATCTGGTGAATATCCTCCACCCATACTTATTTGTATTGGTAAATTATTTTGTTTACAATAATTTAGAACGAATTTATCTCTCTCCATACATCCATTTAAAGAAACCGCTAGTTTACCAAGTTTATCATTTTCAATAATATCAACTCCAGATAAATAAAAAATAAAGTCAGGCTCAAAATTTTCGATTATTGAAGGTATATTATATTCAATAACTTTTAGATATTCAGTATCGCTAACTCCATCATCAAATCCATAATCAAAATCACTCTTTTCTTTTCTAAAGGGATAGTTATTTTTTCCATGGAAAGATGCAGTAAAAACATTATTATTTTTTTGAAATATTTCTGCTGTTCCATTTCCCTGATGAACATCTAGATCCAGAACTAAAATCTTTTTACAAAGGTTTCTTTCAATTAGGAAATTAGCAGCTATTGCCTGATCATTTAAGATACAAAATGCTTCAGCTCTATTTGAGTAAGCATGATGAGTTCCTCCAGCAATGTTCATAGAAATATTATACTTTAAGGCATTTAAAGAACTTTCTATCGTTCCTTGAACTATTTTTTTTTCTCTATCAATCAATTGTTGAGACATTGGAAAGCCAACCGCTCTCAGTTCTTTTCTATCTAATTCAAAGTTTATTAATCTTCTGTAATAATTATAATCATGAGTCAAAAGAATATATTTTTCATCAATGAAATCCGGAATAAAAAAATTCTCTAAGTTACAAGTACCCTCATTAATTAAAATCTCTGGTAAAAGTTTATATTTAATCATCGGAAATCTATGATTTTTTTCTAAATCATGATTATATATTGATTCATTAGCGATTTTTAACATAAAATTTATCTGATATTATTGTTTTTTTGTCTTGAAGACTTATTTGATCTACATCTCTTACTACAATATTTGACATTTTCCCAGTTTTTCTCCCACTTCTTTCTCCAACTAAATGGTCTATAACAAACAATACATATTTTTTCATCTAATTTTTTTTTCATAAATTTATTTTTTTCTTACATGTATATTTAGAAGTCTTTTTGATTCTTTTTTAACCAATTTATCTGTTCTAAGTTTCCATAAATTTTTAATTGTATTAGTTCTAGATAAAGAGGTTGAAATAATTGGATTTTTATATGTTTCAGGAATTGGATTATCTATTAAGTCAATATCAGTTAACTCCCATGGCCTGTGAATGTACTCACTATTAATTTTAGATAACTCAGGTATCCATCTTTTAATAAAATTTGCTTTGGGATCTTTTTCAATAGATTGTTTAATTGGATTATATACTCGGATTGAATTTATCCCAGTTACACCAGCTTGCATTTGAAATTGAGTAAAATGAATTCCTGGCTCATAATCAAGAAAAAGTTTTGCTAAATGATATACTCCTTTTTTCCAACTCTGTTCCAAATAATGACAAAAAAAAGAAACTAACATAGCTCTCATTCTAAAATTAACCCATCCATTTTCAATAAGGCATTTCATAGACGCGTCAATTAAAGGAAAACCTGTATTTCCATTTTTCCATTTTTCAATCAAGTCTAGGTTATTTTTATAATTCATTTTTTCATAACCTGAGTTAATACACTTATATTCATATGAATTATCAACTTCAAATTTTTGTATGAAATGTGACCTCCATTTTAGTCTTGACAAAAAAGAACTGAATGATCTTTTATAATTTTGGAAATTATAATGATTTTTAACATTTTGATATACGTATCTTACGCTGATATTACCCCAAGATAAATAGGGAGATAATCTGGAGCAGGAATATCTACTCTTTTCAGGGCTTGATATATTATAATTGTAATTTTCAGCCCTATTTAGTAAGAAAGATTTTAAGTATTTAATAGCATATTCTTCTCCAGCAGGTTGAAATTTTTCAGGATATTTTTTAAGGAAAGGTAATTGTTCAATTGAAAAATCATATTTTGTTTTATTTAAATAAAAATTATTTAAACTAAATTTATTATTAATTATTGGTGAATTAGCATAAATATACCAGCTTTTGTCCCATCCATCTCTATTTTTCAATGCTCTTATTACAGACTGATTTTCAAATTGTTTCCAAATAACATTTTTTGACTTTAATATCTTTTTAACAGCAATATCTCTCTTCCAACTATTCATAGTTCCACTTTCCTGATATGATAACACATATTTAATATTATACTTATTAGTTATGAAAGTAAAAAAATCAGTAGCGTTTGATTGAAAAATATGAACTTTTCTATGATATTTACTTAATTTCTTATTTATATCAAGTATTGATCGGTAAATAAAATGTTGATGACGTTTACTAGAATCAAAATAATTCATTTGATTTGGCTCAAAAAGATAAACAATAATGTAATTACTTTTTAAATTTTCAGCTTCATACAATGGTTCATGATCTATAGTTCTTATATCTCTTTTTAACCAAACAATATTTAATTCCTTTTTCATTTATGCAAAAATAAACATCATTTAATTGAATTTTTATTTTTAATATCAAATAATTTAAGGTTTTTTGAAAATTGATTAGTATTTAATTAATGTACATGTCATAATTTAAACTTTTGAAATTAATTCGATTTTTTAATTAATAAATGTTTTTAAAATTATTTATAGTAATTTTGTTAAAAATAATCAAATGTCAAAAGCTAAATGGATAAGTGCTGCTGCTGGATGGTTCTTTGCTGGACCCATCGGTGGTATTATTGGATATTATATAGGAAAAAACTTTTTCTCTTCTAAAGTTAACAATAAAACTGCATTTGAAATTTCTTTACTCATACTTTCCTCAATTGTAATAAAAGCAGATGGAAAGGTACTTAAATCAGAGTTAGATTATGTAAAAAAATTCTTTGTAAAAACATTCGGACTTAGCAAATCTAATGAATATTTTAGGGTATTTAATAATTTTAACAAAAAGGATTTTAACTATAAACTCAGACAAATTTGCATACAACTAAACTCACATATAAATCATTCCTCCAGGTTAGAAATAATACATTTCTTATTTGGAGTCTCACACGCTGATAATGAAATTCATCCAAAAGAAGTTGAAGCAATTAAGAAGATTGCGACTTATATGAATATTAATCCTTACGATTTTGAATCCATTAAATCTATGTTTTTAGTAAATGAAAAATCAAATTCTGAAAAATGGTATAAAATTTTAGGACTCACAAAGGACGCAACAGATTCTGAAGTGAAAAAAGGGTATAGAAAAATGGCATCAAAATATCACCCAGACAAGTTAACAGGAGTAAGTGAGGATATTAAAAAACTCGCTCAGGAAAAATTTCTAGCGGTAAAAGAGGCTTATGAGCAAATAATGAAAAGAAAAAAGTCAGGGTAGCAGGATTACAACCTAACACCTATTTACATGATTACAGAAAGCTTTCAAACTAAAAATTGCTCCGCTTTTTGCACCGCTAATCAATCTACTAATACAAACTTAAAAATTAATTGGATTTCTTGATTAAAAAATGCTTTCTAAAATAATTATTTAATTTTTTGAAAAGTGTAAGCTAAATCCTAATCTAGACATCAAAAAGGTCGTGCCATAATCGTCAGCAATCACCATCCCAACTCCTGGATCAATAGACATCCAATCAGTGACATAATATCGTGTTTTAACACCTATCTCACCAGAGTACAAAATCACATCCCCATATTCATCTGAAGCAAAGTACATATCTGCATATGTAATTACCTTATCCCCTATATGATATCTTGCTCCGAAATTCATGTTAACTAAGTCTGATTCAACAAGGCCTATCACATATCCAGTACTTAATGCAACCCTATCAGTAATATAATATCCAATATGATTTCCAGAGATTGAAATCTCAGACCATCCAGTACCTATTAAATTACCCTCTAACAATAAATTTCCCTTATTATCTTGAGCTGAAAGATTATTAGTAAACAATGCGACAAGTAAGATTGGAATAATTTTTTTCATAAATTTAAGTTTTGATTAATAACATTCAATATTAGAAAAAAATAATAACTTATTTTTATTTTCTATTCGTAAATTATAAATAGTTAATAAGTCGGGGTAGCAGGATTACAACCTAACACTAATTTACATGATTACAACAAGATCCAGAACTAAAAACTGCACCACTTTCTGCACCACTAACCAATCTACTAAAACAAACTTAAAAAATTAATCTCTCTTATATCCATTGCCATTTATTTTACTAAAACTACCTCCAAGTATTTTTAGTAATACAGCAGAGATGATTGTGGACCAAAATAATGCCTTCCAACCAATAAAACTAATTGGTGATGCCTCTTCACCATCAATATAAATAGGATCTGTAAAATAACTTGTGAAAGAATCAATGCCCAATAACAAAGATCCTAACAAACCAATAGTATTAAGGACCCAAATGGAACCACAAATAATAATAATAAATCCTAAAAATTGTTTAACCCCTAAATATTTCTCCATATTTTACAAATTAAAAGAATTAAAGCAAACTTAAAAAATTAATTGGAGTTTCTGATTAGAAAATGCTTTTTAAAATAATCTGTATTATTGCTGCACCTCTTTTTGAATCGCTAATAAATCTACTAAAATAAACTTAAGAAATTAATTCTATATTTTGATTAGTTAAATATTTTTTAAAATAGTTTATTTGCAACATTGTGAATAAGGAATAAAAAAATATACATGAAAAAAACAATAATCATCTTGATATTCATATTAAAAAACAACATATCAATATCACAAAATGAAATTCAACACCATATTGCTGAAGTCGTGGTTTCAGCAAACAGAGCACAAACTTCAG
>Ga0160423_10000048_pt1 | contig 75793 bp, 141 predicted proteins | sample CRUFie14St8metaG_FD_108191 | JGI IMG/M metagenome (GOLD analysis project Ga0160423, IMG submission 108191) | Marine microbial communities from the Costa Rica Dome - CRUD Field 142mm St8 metaG | ecosystem: Environmental > Aquatic > Marine > Oceanic > Photic zone | place: Costa Rica: the Eastern...
ACGGCCACGGCCACGACTGCGACGGTTCTTTGCAGCCCTGCGGGAACTACTGCGTTGTTGTGTTGTGCCCGAGGATGGACGAATCGTAGCGAGAATGGTGCCCTTCGGCACGAGGTCCTCGAAGCCTTTGTCCATGCGAGCGTGGACCAGCAAGCGGACAGTACGGTTGGCTTCGGAGATGCCACCTGCAGTAGCAGTCTTGTTGATTGATCCGTTCTTTGGCTCGGCCTTGCTGTTGAGGGCTGCAAAGAAGTACACCCAATCCGTTGAAATCAGTGAACCTTTCTTGTTTGTGAACAGCCTTGAGCCAGGAGTTCCTCCTGCTGCATCTGCATTCCCAATCGTACCGTTGGCTGCGATTTTGGGTGCTGGACCGGACATCCGATCTCGAATGGATGCAATACCAGGCCAACCGCCATCAGGCCCTACCGATTTGTCGATGGATACCAAGAGCTGTGTGTTGGGGCCCTTGATTGCGAAGTTTTTCGAGTCCTTGAGGACAGGTGTTCCAGCGTGGATAACGAACATGTCGGTCAAGCCTAGTTGGAACAGATCGGGCGCCAACCCGTATTCCAGTTGAAGTTTCTCAAGACCCATGCGAGCTGTTGCGTAGTCGCCACGCTTGTAGGCGGAAACCGCTTCCTTTGCTTCGTTGAATGCGTCAATCAAGTTTGCTCCGAAGGTGCCATCGGTAAGCATTTTGCGGACCTTGCCCTGAGTTCCGTGCATCATAGCGAGACGGAAGCGTTCGATGTTCCCCTGCTCGACGATCCGTTGCATAACCTGAAGCGTATCGTGTTCCATTGGGTTGAGTGCGACGAAGTCTTGGAAGAGAGCATCGTACATTTGACGGTTCTCAATGAAGAGTTGGTTCAGCGTGTAGTGCGTGTAGGTGCGCTGAGGCAGCATGTTGAGAAGCTCAATGTGAAGTCCGGTGAGATCGTGAATTGAGACGCCAGCTGGCAAAGACAGTTTCTTGGTCTTGCCCTTCGGAATCAGTTTCCCGTCTTTGTCGTGCGTGTTGATGATTTTCTGCCATTCGGTTGAGACTGAGCGACCCTTGCGGAGTTGCTGCCCTTCAACCTTCTTTGAACCACCAATGCACCAGTAGAGGAGTTCTCCCATTTTGAGTGCTTCATCCTTAGGGAATCCGTCTGGAGTGTTGTTGAGGTAGGCCTCGTGGTTGATGTCGTTGCCGCCCCAGTCCACGAAAAACAGAGCCAAGCTCGTTCGAGCTTGCTCAGGAATCGACTTAACCGATGCGTAGCCCTTCGCCTTCGCAGTTGTAGCCGACCGACGAATGTGGGCAAGCATGTGGCTGAGTTGGAATGCGTGAGTCTCCCCGTAGGGGTTGGATTTGACGCCCGACATTTTGGTCATGATTTGGTGCGTGGGAGTTGTGAACGGAGTGGTGGGGATGGTTTGCTCCAATTCGTTAGGCAGAGATCCTGCCTTTCCACGCTTTGCACGCTTCCTCGTTGCTTGTCGAGCCATTCAATCACCTCAAACCGATGGAGTTCCTGATGAACCTGAAGGTCTACGGCGTCGAGAGCCTTGATTCTTTTTCTTCTGCGCTTTGTGAACACCTGCGTCTAAGAGGTCCTTGCTTCGTTGAGTCTTTTCCGTTGTCGCTGCCTGAAACATTTTCACTGCAGCATAACCACCGACTACGAGAACCATCAAATCTACGGCCATCGGCGTTTTCACCGTCAAGTCTTCTCCCACGGTCACCGTCGCGCCGAGTCCACCGAGCCCCGCCATCCGTTGATCAGCCATCTTCTTCGAGACGGCGTTGTGGCGTGAACCCGACATAGCCCAGTACCCTTCCTTCGAAGCCGTACGAGGATCGCTTTGGCGATGGGATGGGAGGAACGAGGTATCAACCTCGAGGGCGAGCGTCTTTTGCATCGGTGGATGGAGCTGACTGTTCAAAGCACCAACCCAAGGCCAACCCGACGGACCCTCCGTGAGGGAATAAGCCCGAGGGTCAGAGCTGATCATGTTCGGTACACCCTTACCGACAACCTGGGCAACATGGGACTTGCCCGTGAATCGCCAATCGTTGGTTCGGAACCCATCACCCTTCTCGCTGTTGTTCGTAGCTCCAAGCGCACGAGAAATAGCCGTGCCCTGCAAGGAGTCGTTGGCGATTTGTTGGAGGACATTCGATGCGGCTGCAACCGTTCGGTCCATCTGCTCGAAGATGTCGGGAAGATTGCCCGAGAAAGAAGGAACTGCGTCCAGTTGCTGTTCAAACAGAGAATTGCGTCGACCGATGAGCGACAACACTTCATCGTACTCGCCCTGGGTCAGTTTCCCTGCGGTCAGTGCGGATTCTGCCTGGGCAAGCATGATGGAACGGGCCGTTTCACGCTCACCGATTTGCTTCTTGGCGAAGGTCTTCTCGGCAGATGCGCGGAAGTTCACAATGGTCGCTTCGATGTTTGCAAGTGCGTGACCTGATTCTTCAGCAGCCTGTTGCTTTCCTGAGATGGTACCGTATGCGGGGATGGATTTGATTGCTTTGTCCTTCATTCGGTTGAGTTTGCCGATCTGGAATTGAGACAAGTTGCTGATGATGAAACCGTATTGGGACATCAATGTGTTGAATCCTGAAGCAAAGGCTTCTCGAACCTCCATGAAGTTCACCTCGCCGCTTGCTCCTGCTTGGGTTTGACCCAACAGGTACAGTTCTTGTTGAGAGTTGGATTCCAAGCTCATTTGCACCATGATGTCCTCGATTTCACGGCGAACATCAAGCCAAGTGGTCTCCCTGGTCAATGAATCAGAATCCTGTGCATTCTTCGCCCAAGCTTCCATCAATCCCTTGATTGGTGCAAAACGATCGGTCGTCACGAAACGGTCAACGCCCATTCTTCGTGCGAGGTTTGAGACCTCGATTTCTTTGGGCTCCAGCAAGTTCGCTTCCGCCATGGCTGATGCATCCATGATGCACACTTCAAATCGACCCGTCACACCGTTACGGTTTGATGGTGCTCACCGTGCAATTCCTCGTCCTAACGAAACAGCCGCAGACCCAAGAGCTGAAGCAAATGTCCCAACGATAGGAGTCCATAACGGTGCTGAAACAACTGCAAGGATCACCGAGCCAATCAGCGGTGTCGCCAGAACTGCGTCGCCGTAGAAGCGATACCCAGGCAAACCGCCAACTTTGTCCATCTTTTGACCGATTGCGGCTTCGACGATCGGCTTCGTTCCCAACCAATCGCTTTCAAGCGGTACCTCTGCAAATTCCGCAGCAGTCATGCGCGCCCCGTCTGTTGTTTGCCATGGCCACATGAAGGTCGGAGTGAACTTTGAGAATGGTCCGTATATCGGACCATCTGAATGGCTTGCATCCGAATCGATTCTACCGACTTTCATCCAATCGAGTGGGTTTTGCCCTTGGATGAAGGGTGATGAGGGGTCGGCCTCCTCCTCCAGACCCAGCGCCGCCCTGGCGAGATTTTCACGGTAGTCGAGTGAAGGAGTGCCTTCCATGAATGTGAACAGGTTTTGACGCTCGAGCATCTCGTTGGTTCCCTTGACCAAGCTGATGTGTTGTGGGTATCTGTAGTTCGGGTTGTACCCATCCGGGCGCGACATTCGTCCGTGTTGAACTCCGACCGAATCGGAAGCTCCACCGAAGACTGCTTCTACCATATCGGCCAACGAGTAATTCTTAACCGCGTCATACGCATCCTGCGCTTCAAAAACAAGCACAGCGTTGATTTTATCGTCGAGGCTCCCGATGACAGGGAATTCGATGTCCTCAATCACATCTCCAATGTCTGTACGAACTGCTGATTCGAGCGCATCTGTGACTGGGTCATAGGTCGTTTCTTTTGCTGCTCGGAACACATCAACAGTCGCACCTCCAACGCTCTTCAGTGCGTTTCCCGCTGCCCTGCCGGTGCTGATGAGAAGTGCTGGATTCATGTGGACACCTCAATCCTTCAGAGGCTCCACGATTCCTTCATCAATGACTTCTGTGACCGTTTCTGCTGCGGCAGGGATCACCTTGCTCAATGTCTTGGCCAAAACGACTGTGCCGACTGCGATCATCAGCCATCCTGCCGGACCTTGAACCATGTTGATGCCGACTCGCTTGTACCACTTGTCTGCTTTGTGCGCTTGCACCCGTCCACCTTTTTCCGTTTGGAAGAGGTTGAATGCAGAGGGAATCGTGTCGCCAGCACCCGTGGCTACAAAGACTGAAGGTGAGGCGATTTCTGCGGCTTTTGATGTGAGGCTGATGTCTGCGTCACGAATGTACCCTTTGTACAGGGAGATCGCCTCTTCGTTCCGTCCAGATTCCATACGCCCTTCCCACCATGGCTGGACGACCAAAGCATCACGGTTGATGTCGGCGTTTGGATCAATACCGTAGAATCGGGTGTTCTCGTCTTCTGTTGGATTATCCAGCAGCACAACACCGTCGTCAAGTGGATCAAGAGTGTAGTCTGACCAGGACCGAGGTTTTGGCATTGCAGCCACGCGAGCTTCAAACGCTTCGGCTGATTCACCCTCACGAATGACGGCATCAGAACGCGCCCTCTTGCGAGCGTGGCGTTCTTCCAACCATTCAATCATGGTCATCGAATACTGGGGACTGTAGGTGAATCCACCAAGACCTGGGCGACTCATTGGTAGTACACCTCCTCATCTTCATCCTGCTGAATCGGAAGGAACAGCACCTCATCATCGGCCTCGTTTTCGAGTTTTACCTTCGTACCTGCGGTAAAGATACCTCCTCGACCAGGAAGTGAAGTGATTGGGCCAAGAGAACCGCCTCCGACAAGATCGATGAGTTGTTCGGCTTGGCCTCCGCCTTTGATGTCGTCTTCGCTCAAGACTGGAGAAGTGCTCATCCCTCCGCCATCGTTCCGAATGACAGGAGCAAAGAACCAGTCCTCTGTTGCGGTCCAGAAGTCCTGGTGGTTTGATCCAGTTGGCGCGCCACCCGCATCGATGGCTCGCGTGATACGCTCATATGCATCCTCAGGTGGCATGTAGCCCATGCCTTTGCCGAGGTCTTGCAGGACAAAGAACCTTCCAGACAGAATACCTGCCTCCATGCTTGATTTGACCTTCAAGGTGATTCTTCGGTAACTGGCAAGTCTGCCTTGGCTCATCGTTGGGATTGTGAACCGAGTTGAGGGCAAAGAGCTGATCACAGATTGACTGCCCTGAGCGATTGCGTCGGGTAAGGTCACCACACGCTGTAGTTCGCCTTGCATCGGGTAGAACGCCATCACTTCAATCACGCCAGGGGCATTGTAGCCTGAGGCAAGCTTACCCATGTCGTATTCATGGGTCAGGGATTGGCTGAATCTTGCTGCCTCGCCAATCGGTCGGATTCCGTACGAAGTGTCGTAGAATGCCCGCTCGATGTAGTAGCCTTTGTAGGCTACTCGCTCACCAACACGAGGCGTGCTTGGAGCAGGCGTGAGAACCGATGTACCATCTCGTTCTGCTTCGTAACGGCGCTCGTACTCGCCGATTCGGCTGATGTCCACCGTAGACTCGTCCATCAGCACGATGTTTGCAGTATCGAACAATTTCTCAGTTGTTTTGGTCGATTTACCGCTGATTGGCCAACCGTTCGTTTCGCATTCCGGATAGGCAAGAGCAAGTGTGGCGTAGATTGTGTCGGTCACCGGTTCTTTGTCCCGGGGCAAAGGCGGGAACATTGCATTGAGTTGGTACCCAGACATCCGGATGAATTGACCAGTTCCACGATCAGTCCGAGGAAGCATTTCAGCACCAACAACACCCAAAGGTGTAGTGTCTCGCTCATCAATCGTCCGATAGTAGAACCCTCCAGGGATCCGGAACCTTCCAACAGGGAACGACTTTGGCTTGAAAGACTTCCCAATTGGAGCAGTTCCACCGTTCATCTCCGTAAGCATTGAGCGTGTCTCAGCGTTAAGTTGGTTGAACGGCATTGAACCCGGCCCGTAGCCTTCTACCAGGGCAGGTGTCCCATCGCCATTGAGGTCTTGAAGCCGAATCAACTCGTATTCACCAGGACACAGTTCGACATTGAATGAACCGCTGATGGAATCTGATTCGACGAAGATCGGTTCCTTTGCAGCCTCCCATGTGTTGCTGTCGTCTGGTTGAACCATGAAGCGCATGCCACGCACAGGGCGAGCTCCAATCACGCCTGCCTTGCTTGCGGCTTTGCCAGCATCGCTCACGAACTCGTTGTACTGCAGGATTTTGTCGTCATATCCGTCACGATCAGTCGGAGGCATTTTGTCTGCGTTTTCCCACATATCGTTCGCTTGCGGTCGCATCACACGGAATTGCATGTTCACCTTTTGGTGGGCTGGGATCATGTCTCGAGTAGGCTCTAGCTCCCAGCGCAAACGGAGGTCGCCCGAACCTGCAGGCATTTCGACAAGGTGCATCGGAAGAGGCTCCATGTGGACAGGAACGGTGATGTTCAGTCGCGTGTAGGTGCCCTGCTCGATCCGAATGTTCTCCGACCACAAGATCTGGAGAGGTTTCGCAGACACGATTTTTCCGTCGCGACGAATCGAACGAGAGGCTGGTTTCGAGTACACGCTCAGACGCTTGTTCTCCCAATCTCCAGCAGTTCTTTCAGGTGTGGTGACTGTGATTTTCACATTCCCTCGAGGCCACGGGAAACGACCGTTTCGCTCCTCGCCAGTCGCCTTGTAGGCATAGAGGAAGTGGAACAAATCTGAACCGAGTGATTGACCTTGCCAATCACCGCGCCCTGCCGTTTCCATGGAGATGTCGCCTGCCTTCCCCTCTTCGTACAGGGTTTGACCTGATCCGAACTGACCTGGATTTGAGCCCATCGCTGTTTGTCGGCGAGCTTCCTCAAAGTTCACAGCACCACGGACGCTTATTCGGTAGGGTAGTTCCTTCAATTCCCGACCCTTTTGGTCCTCGAACCTGACCGAGATGGCGAAAAGGGGTTCTGTTGGCATCAATGGCACAGGATTGTCTGCAACCCCAGCATCTGTCATGAATGCTTCAAGTGAAAGGCCAGTTGCTTGCCCTGTTGCTCGCATTTTACGGTAGGTGTCGATGAGAAGGCGATTGCGGCTGATGATTTGTGAAACGACTGCTGGGTCAAGGTAACGCGAGATGATGCCAATGTCGCAGTCTTCGAGAGCCCGAATCCTCGCGGTTTGTTCGTATGAAGCGTAGTACATCTTAGCGAGGGCGAAATCGTCCTTGTTGCCGATCAATGGAATGCCAGATGTGCGGGAGGTATTCAGTTTCAAAGCGAATTTGCTTCCACCATCGGGGGCCTTGCCCTTCTTCTGCAGTTCAAAGGTCAAGTCCTCTGGCAAATGCGTGTCTGCCATGAGTACTGCATCCAACTCGGCGAATGTCTGGGGCATGTTTGATGCGGAACCAGACACCAATCGGTTCTTCTCGATGGTCAGTTCTTGGAAAACAGCAAATGCTTCGTCTGATGAAAGGGTGTAGCTCGCCGTGCCCGTCGACGATGGTCGGGTCTTCGTTGGGAAAAGGCGTTTTTCTGCACTCGTTCCTTGACCTTCGACAATGGCAAAACCAACGCCTTCTGGCACAGGCGATTGAAGCAGCACAACATCAGAATTCGGAATCGTGCCCACCACGGTCCAATCAGGTGCCCATGAATCTGAAGTCGCAGCGCCAAGTCCATTCTTGTAGGATCCGTATGTGCCCCAAACCATCAATACCACCTCCCATTTGACCGTGGGTCGCTCATGAAGTTCCTGAAACCTCCGGAAGATCGTGACGATGAAGTCGTTGAGGTTGAAGCTCCAAAGCCTTGGGCGTACATCAAAGAACGGGTTCCTTGTAGTTGAACGACGACCTTGGAACCAGTAGCGTCGGTCGCGTTTGAGATGATCTTGTACTGGGTTGCAGTTTGAATCTCTGGCGCCACAAGGTTCAGTCCGCCTTGAGACCAAATCTGAGGCGCTGATTCTTGGCCGTCAACGATGAGAGGTGAGTCAGGTTGCACATAAAGCGAAGTCAAAGGTTGCAAGAATGCGCTGGGTTGCGATACTGCAGCGTGGTCGGCACCTGGCAACCACAAGGCTGCAGGCACTTGACCTTGTGAGATTCTTGATGAGATAGGCACTCCTGGGTCAAGGCCCAGCGTAGGGTCGAAGATGTACGGCAAAGAGTCTCCTTGTCCAAAGTTTCGGGGATTGACGCCGGGTAACAAGCGCAATGTGTGATGAACAGCTGGAATCATCGGATGCCCTGGCGGTGGATCGGATCCTGGAGGAAGTGGTGGTCCGGAAGGATCAGGGACTTGAACTGGTGCTGAGATTGTCGCTACATCTCTTTCGACTGCGGTAGATGCGTTGCCTGGTGTGGTTTGTTCGTACACCAAACCTGTGCTATTTGGTTTGAATCGGCCGGTGTCTTTCGTCAAAGCGTTCAAGTTTGTGTCGTACACTTGCGTCGTCGATGTTTGCCCCGCAGCAGGTAGAATCACAGGATCGCCAATTGCTACTGTCACAACAGATGCTCCAGCTCCTGTTGTGTCGTACACGGTGCTGGTTCCTGGGACGACCAAGCCACGGGTTTTGTCTACGGGCTGGAGTGAGGCATTGTAGACTTGCGCGGCTGGACCAATTCCGTCGGCATCTGCCGTTTCCGGGTGCGTTCGATCATACCCCGAACCGTCTGCGGTCGGCACTTCCTTGCCTGGTAGTTTTGTGTACTGAGAGTAGTCCGTATCGAACACCTTGTTTGTTTGTCCTGGATAAGCGTCTCCAGCAACATACGAGGCGGCCGCGCCCTGTTCATTGAATCGACGGGTTGGGTTTCCGTCCCAAGGAATGTCGGCGCCTGCTACCCATGTGAGTTGGTTCGTGGCAACAGAGGATGTGTACACCTTGTTCCTCACATCACCTCCAGTTCCTGCACGGGCGCCAGAACCAGGCACAAACACTCCAGGTGCCACCGTAAGTGTACCCAACGCTTCGGAGTAGACTGTGCCGTCATTTGTTCCTGGTACGCTGACTCCTGCTGCCTTGAGTAGAGGGGTCCCGTCCGTCTTGAAAACATGGGACGAACCAGATCCAACCCAGGGGATTGTGTTTGCTACGACGAATTGGAGCGGAGCGGCACTTGGAGAATCATCATGGACATGCGTCGACGCACGACTTCCTTTGACTGGATCACCTGCAGCAGGCACATAGAGCTTGGAACCTGAAGATTGAGCTGGAGTCACTGAGCTTGGAGTCGGAGGAATCGCCAATTTACCTGCGTACACTCCGTCATCGTACACCATGGACTCGCCAGCTTCGATTGGATTTGCATCGTAGTAGACCTTTGTAGAACCGGGTACCTTTGTCCCCGTCTCTACCGCTACTTCACTCAAATCATCTGCAAAAACATAGCGCCGTCCATCTGTGTGTGGCCACTTGTGCGGTACAGGGCGACCTGCTGCTTTTTGGACTGGAGTTGTGCCGTCTTTGCCGAAAATGTACCCGACAAGCCCGGGATAAAGACCTCCGGGCAAACCTTGAATCTGATTGAAGGCTTTTCCTCTTGCGATCGCCTCGAACATCGTAGGTTGGGGTGCTCGGTAGTTCGTTGGCTGGAAGTTCATGCTGAACTTAGGAACGAACTTCCCTGGTTGAGGCCCAAAGTCGGCAGTCGGACCCCGCTCAGGACCTTTGGGGCCGAATCCGTTGTTGATTGTGAATTGATTGGAGAATAACCCAAAAGTAGCCTCAGCACGCTTGAGAACGGCGTCGATGAAAGAACCTGGAATAGCCGTGGACATCCCTTTGTTGTTGAACAAGGGTTGGTTTAGCGTCAGGCTTCCTGCATCAAGAGCTGTTTGGAGGGATGCTTTGAGTGCTTTCGCTTCACGCAGTTGCCCCATCAGTTGTGATCGCGTCCGAAACGGATTTGGTTTTGCCAGTTCGCCTTCCAAGACACGAATTGTACGGTCAAGCCTGTTCAGAACATCACGGGTTGATTCCGTGTCCACGCCGTTTCCAGCGTTGTTCGAAGGCCTGTTCATCACCATTTACTTCACCGATCACAAGTCCAGCAAACTTCGGATACCACCGGGCAAGCCACGGCCCCTGTTGATTGGCTTGAAGTTCAACTCCTTCTTTTTGCTCTTGTTTTGGGCGTTTTGGTCAGGATTCAACTGGTTGGCGACATTGTTCTTTTGCTGGACCACTTGCGATTGCTGAGTTGTTTGCTGAACCAGGGTTGTTTGTTGGGATTGATTTGCTGACGATTGGACGACTGGTGCTGCTGAGAGAAATTCGATTTGGGTTTGCATGACGCCCAATAGGTACTCGAGATACGCCTTGTCCTGATCGTCCCAGCTCGGGTTCGCCATCGTGTAAAGGAGGGCCTGTTTGATTGCATTGAGGTTCTCAAGACCCGCAGGCGACATACCGAACACCGTGAACGCGCCCTGCGGGCGGATCATAGAGGCATCATTGTTTGCTGTTGCAGTCCTGAAATCATTGTTGAGGTAAATCTGTCCTCCCGCTTGAGGATTGAAATACAAATTGCCGTCAATCGTGAACACATCATCCAAAACCGTGGCCATGTCGGGCTTTTGTCGTTGAATCGCTTGTTGGGCGACCGGTGAGAAGTTTAGAGATCTTGATTGGAATTCAGGCGATAGGCCAGACGAGGGTTGTCCCTGCTGACTCGTTTTGCCACCTCGGCGGATTGATTGCATTGCATTCTGTCGCATTTCGATTGCTTCCATCAGTTGTGTGACCTTGTCCTCGTCACCCTGCTCAGTCGCTTGCTTTGCCATCGCCCTCAGCGTTGGAAGGTCAAGCGTTCCGAATGGCATGTTCAAAGAGGCAACTCTTGGTCGCATGTTGGACGGGTTGTAGTCCTGTCCGATGAAACGCTCACGACCAGGAAGAGGTGTTGAGTAGATCTGGTCCAAAAGGCCGGACCCAGGTCGGATTGATGAATGAGCTCGTGAACCCAGGCTGTTCAGGATTTTGTTTGCTTCCCTTAGGTCTGAAGCCATCTCGTACACGGCTTGCATTTCTGTGATTTCACCCTTCACTAAACGAGAAACAATCGCTGCCGCATCGTTGGCATCATACCCCATACCCGTGAGTTTCGCCCCTGAGGCGATTGCGAGATTGATCAGTTCTTGTCGGGCTTCGATTGGAGACGCACCGTTGGCAACCCGCTCTCGAATCAAGATGTTCACCGAGGCCGACAGGGCGCGTAGAGCCGCTTGGACCTCAGCGCTTGCTTGTAGGTTGGCCAAGATCGCTTCTGAGGATGCGCCTCTTGTCGAACCAAGGCCTGCGTTCAAACCGTTGGCATGCCGGATAGCTTGGTTGTAGAATGAATTCGTTGCCTGTGCTTGGTTTGCAACTGGTTGTGATTGTGCTTTGAGTTGCATCATGATGTCGTTGCTGTTCCAATACTCGTTCGTTGCTAGGTTGAGCATTCCCTGGCGGACCTTGGACATGTCGTTGCCGACTGTCACTGGGCTTTGGATTGCATCTGTTGGAGATTGGCGGCCGTGAAGGGGAAGACCCTGCTCGAAAGCAAAGTAACCCACTGGGGCTGCCGAGTTGTTGATGAAGTTCCGTGCAAACCAGTTCCGAGTGTTTGTTTTTACAGCCGTGTTCTCTGCAACGGGCATCCTCAGGATGTCGTGAAGTCTTTCTCTTTGAGACACATAAATCCCACGAGTGATTTTTCCCTGTGAGTACCGTCGTTCCAAGCTTGCAAGCGCTTCTCTTGCTGTTGCTGCTTCTTTCCGTGAAATCGTTCTCTGCATGTTCAAACACCTCCTTGGTATTGGAACTCAAGTCCTGAGTTCGCAAGATGGTTCACAAGACCCTCGAGTTCATCGAGGGGCCGTGAGAAGTCGAATTTCAGGTTGAAGTTGCCTACAGAGAAGTTTGCGGACAAACCAGGTCCGGTGTCTTGACGCATTGCTGTCGTGCCCTGTGCGAGAATCTCTTCGATCATGGCCCTGTAAGCAGTCAATCGGTCTGTTCTGTTCATATCAATCAGCGCCATCACACGAGCGCTTCCAGGTACATACGACTGGGAAGCACCGAGTTTGGCGATCTTTTGAAGCAAATCGTACTCATCATCATCGATAGCGTCGCCGATCATGTCCAGAGCGCTAAGGAATGCTTCGTAGTCCCGTATAACCTCAGGGCTCATCACGAATTCTGCCTGCATAGATGTAGGTGAATTGAGCAACGACCTCTGGGCATCACGCAGGTTTCGGAAGAGGTACAGTTCAACATCCATCTGGACGGCCGTTAGATGCGCTGCGAATACCTTCACTACATCTTCGGGGTTGAAGGTGACGGTGTTTTGGGCAACCTTTCGGGCGTTGTCAAGCATCTTCGAGGCTGAATCGGCGTCAAGCGCTTTTGCGTTCAGCATCTCTTGGGCATCTTGGATTGCTGCTACGAGCATTTGGTCTTCTTCCATCACACGGTTGCGTTCGTTGAGCACCTGGCTAAGGGACTTCTCCGTGACCCGGAGGTTTTGCTCGCACATTCGCATGCTTGTTTTCAATGTGGATAGGAGTCTCGTTTGGTCTCCTTCGCTGTGCATCCTCTCAAGTTGCAGACCTAGGTTTGAGATCCGTTGATGGAGCATCATGTTCCTGTTCGCAAGAGCTTGCGTCTCGTTGCGAAGCGACATCAAGTTCTCGCTTTGGGCTGTGATCGCGGCTGCGGGAATCCGCCCTTCGATGTTTTGGATCGTGCGGAGCTTGGATTGCATGTTTCGACCGATGTTCTCCTTCTCACGAACCATTGCGTTCATCTCAGCCTTCAGGCTCCGGTACAGTTCGATGTTCTTCGCCAAGTTGTTGTAAGCGTCTTGAGCATTCTTGCATTCAACCTCTGCCTTCTGGACTGCTTGCGTGAAACCCTTCACACTTGCATCAAGTTGCATGATTTGGTTTTGGGACGGGCGCTTTCCTTGCAAAGCCATGATTTCTACCTGCAGACGCTGTATGTCTTGAGCAGAGTCTCGAACTTGTTTGTCGAGGTTTGAAAGTGATGAGCCAGCATTGGACATCTGCCTCGCCGTTTCGAGGATGATCCTGACAGGTTTCTCGAAGGTGAATGCCGCGAAAGCGAGTCGTCCGCCGTCGGGTGATTCGGGTACAGAACGAATCGTGCCCCCATGGCGCCCGGTGACGGGAATGTTTGAGTTCAAATCAAGCGTTGCTCCGATGGCCCAAAGTTTGTCTGCCAACAGAACCCTGTAAGGACCGTTCACAAGCTCAATGATTTGATTCAATGCTGCTGCAATGTCGCCCTGGCTTGCACGAATCTCTCTCGTAAGCTCACTTGCAATTCGACCGCTGTACCCCGACCAAAAGCCGTAGTACGGGAATCGTCCGCTTGCAGACCCTTCGGGAATTTCGATTGTCAAGCCAGTAGCTTCGTCCATTTTTTTCATTCTAGTAGTCCCCCTTCACATTGGCGTGTGCTTGAAGCACGCCCAGGTATGATGCACATAGGATGAGCGTTGCATAGTCGGACATAGCGACCGTACGCATCATCGACAGCACCTGCACGATCAGTCCTCCAGGTCAGGCATCACATCGTCGCCAGCTGATTCAAACGCTCGAGTCGCTAAGGCCTTGGTTCCAGCGTACACGCCATACGCAAGCAGTCCGAAACCAATGCCAATTCCTACTTTTCGAGCTGTCCCCTTCAATTTACCTTGTTTTGCTGGGACAGAACCCAGTTGCGATGAGACATGAGGCAGTACTGCACCTGCTGTGAATTGAGGTGGAGCATAATTTGGCGCCACTACAGGGGGAGCAGGTCCTCCACCGAGGTTTGTTTGTGGCATCTGTGGAGTTGGCATCGGTGCAGGAGTGGGAGCAGGTCGCTGAATGTGCCCCAAACCTGAACCGTCGGAGCCCATCTTGGGTTTGTCTTCAATCAGCGTCTTGTACAGTCTGGGGTCCATGGTTCATCACCTGAAGGCAGCGGGGATCAATCGCTCTTCCTTCGGGCGCAAATCGTAGTCCCGAACGATCAATGGAATGTACTGTGTTATTTTCACTGACTGCCCCAAGGCAAGCGGGTGGATCAGTTCAATTGGAAACCAATTGTCTCCATAAACAGAATTCGGCTGCAAAGTTTTGGTCGCAAGCATCACATGGTTGAATTGTCCTGGAGAGCCTTCATCTGCATCGACGATCATCAACATCGCTGGGCGCCCCGATGCGGCAATCACGCATGCGGCTGCAAGGGCGATGTCGTCGCAGTCTGCGCCGCTTTCCCCTGCTTGGATGTCTCGGATGACCTTAGCTGGTGATTGGAAGTATTCGGTGTCGTAAGGATCGTACTGGTATCGGAAGGAACCCCTGTCTCCATGGAGCAGAGGCTCTCCAACGCGCCCCTCTGGCGTGTTGCTTGTGAATGACCCTTGGAAGTAACGAGCGATTGCTGCAACCTCTCCAAGCTCGTCGTAGTTGCGTACAGGACCGTAGTCCCCGACTCTTCCGTTGAACAACCTTCGAGCTAAACGAACAACCTCTGGATCGTCCTTGTACTTTTCACACATTTCTTGCAGAATAGCGATTGTTTGATGGAAGGAATTGTCTGTTGCAGGATCTCCTGAAAAGGTGTAGCGAAGCTGTTGATTGACGCCCCCCCGCATTGGTTTGGAGTAGTTCGCAGGGATTCCCCAGTTTGCATTCGCCAGGTTTCCCGGCGCGAACGCTGCTGTCGTGCGACCCGCCATGGCTCGTCCATGACTGTCCTGAGCATAAAGGGAACCCGTTACACCGTTACGCTCATTCTTCCCAATCAAATAGCGTTCTTTGTCCTTCTCGGACTTCTTCTGCCTGTCCTTGAAGACGCTGTTCGAATCTAACGATGACCCGATTGATTCTTTCCTGTTGTTGTTGTGCGAATTGGTCGAGCCATTCATTGAAACGCTGTTGCATCCGAACGATTGATTCCTCCATCGTGTACTGAAGTTGTTGTACGATCGTCCCAAGTTGGTTTTCAAGTTGCCCACTCATGTTGTCCGTAGCTCGAACGGCGTGCTCTTCAATGGCTTCCAAGGAAGTGTCGGTCATCGCACGGAATTGCTCCATCATGTCCGTCATCCGATTCATCGTGTGATCGATTGCTTGGATTGGTGCTGCTTGGGCGGCTGCTTGCCCTGGAGTTTCACAATCGAGGTGGACAAAACCTTCCTTGAGAAGATCGTGAGAGCCGTCCGCTGTGATTCCATCGGCTACTTCAAGCATGTTCGGGTTGCTTTTCCTTCGCTCCTCGATGGTTTTCGCAAGTTCCGGGTCGTGGATGAGAACTCCGTACTCCGGCTTTTGGCGATGGGTCGGGAGGCCGAGAACAAAACCGAGTTGCTTTGTGATTTTTGTGATGATACCCATCACTTCGGAGCCCACAGGACCTTCGGGGTTGTCCAGAGTCAATGCTTCCTGCACGCTTAGGTTTACCCTCGGTCCAGTGATTCTGACAGTAGGAGACCAATCCTCCCAGGTTACGCCGATCTCGTTGTTGTCCTCGTCGCAAATTGAACGCCATCTTCGTTTGAAATGAACCTTGAATGTGCCGAGGTCTGTTTCGACTGGCTCCCATTCCCAATGGCCCCAATTGGATCTGTGTTCCGGTCGGCCCATCAGGGAGAATCCTTGGCGTCGACCTGTCTTTGGTCTCAATCCAAGAGCAGCCCAGGCTTCAATTGACCTGTTCACAGGCTGTCGGTGTCCACCTCCTCTGTCCGGTTGCAGTTTGACTTGGAAATCAAGGCGATGGAGGTCAATCGTCGGTTGCACCCCGGCTGGGAGCCTTGTGGCTTCGGCTGGGCGCTCCTGGGCCGGCTCTCCGCTTACCCCCATGTTGGCTGTGAGATGGTTGATTCGTTCTTGTGCGACCTTTGCTTTTGCACCTGGAATGTACGCTTTGTGAGTGCCCGTGACTGATCCATTCTTGACCTGCTCATAGTGCGCTTCGAGACCTGTGGCTCTTGCAATGAATCTGTCCCGCAGTAGGCTTTTGATGTGTTTGCTCACAGCTCCTCGACCGACACCCATTGTCTCGGCAATTCTCGATGCGATGAGTCGCTCGTTGATCAGCAGGTCGTAGACAATCCAACGGGCGTTGCCTCTTCTGGGAACCCTCGGGGAATCCCACCACCTTGTTTCCTTTCGTGTTTCCTTAGCCAACTCATTCACCTCCTTTTTCTTGCGCAGGAGTTGGTCGTGGACATACCCCCTCTATGAACTATCCCCCTGTTTTTCACCATGTTTCCCCATGTTTCCCCATGGTTCGGACCATGGTAGATGCATGTAGATCCCCTAGGTCTGTGTTTTGAACCTCGTAAGGTGCGTATTTTTGCACCGATAACACGACTTTGCACACATTTTTTCTTGCAAAAACGGAAAAACAGGCCGTTGTTGCCGAGGTACTGAGAACCATGTCCATGATTTTTGCGTGTTTGTGGCTCCTACCTCGTGAGGAAACCTAGGGGGTCGGGGTAAAAATCACCCGATAACGCGAAAATCGCGTTTCAAGTAGAACGCATCCTTCATACGGCTGATACGGGGTAGTCCCATTCATGCTGAAGGTCAAGACCCTCACCCTCCTCGACGGCACTACCATTGAAGACATCGACATGCTACCAGGGCTCGGCTCTTACTACATCATGAATGCGGATGGTTCCATCAAGGAACTGCCACGGGAGCGTGTGCAATCCATTGACTACACCGACAAGAGGACTGTTGAGTTGGTCAAGGGGCTAGCTCTGGTTCCGATCGTCGATGATTTGGACACTTTGGAAGAGATTTACGACGACTACGAGTCCCTTAACGCCTTGATGGCGGAAGTTCACGAGGAGGAAAAACCAACGGCAACTCCTGATACCGATGTGAGCCCGCTTTCCAAGAATCCATACGGAGAGTGATACCAATGAACTCTGATGTCGATGTCCTGGATGGTGAAACCATCCGTGAAGTCCAACAGGGTGCATTGAGGATCATGCAGATGCTCTCGAAATTTCTGCAATGGCCATCAAGCAAGCTCTCACTGCTGGATGAAATTCAGGAGGAACTCGACGGCTTGAGGGAACTCCTTGATCACACAGTACCTCAAGATGATGATGATTTGCCTGCTTTGGCTCAACCCGCACAGCCGATGAACTTTGAACAGATGGCGGTGGCAACCGCATGGACTGGCGTCAAAGAGATGATGGATGGATTCTTTGGAGATTCATGGAGGCAAGGATGATGGCACGATACAACCCCGAAGAACTGAAAGAAATGTTGACCAAGTACTTCACGAAGGTCTACACGGAACAACACATTGAGCAAGGGTACGATGCACAAGTGGGCCAACCAGTCTGGTACAACCCGGACGGCCATCCCAAGTACGATGTGATCGGAGGAAGATTGGGGATCAGCGGCGAGAAGGTCAAGATGTCGTTTGAGTCGTGGCTTGCAGCGGGCAACACTCCGCCAGGAGGCGTCAAGCCAGCGCAACAGCAGAAGCCCTTGGAGCCTTTGCAACTCAGTTCAGGTTCATCACCTTCTGTTACACCTCCAAGCGGAGGCCTCGCTGAAACGGTCAACACATTGAATCAAGTCGCGAGTCTGAAACAAGCGCAACACAACATTTCACAGATTGACCAAGCAGGGATGTCTGGAGGCAACACCGATCTTGGAGGCGTCGTTGGAGCTCTTGCTGCAGCCTTGGCAAAGCCACGGGACGATACCTCGTCGATGGCAATGATGATGCAGATGAATCAACAGTCACAACAGATGGCACAATCAGCGAGGAACGCTAGCGATGAACGCTTTACAGCACTCTTGAACATCATGTTTCAACAACAGGCTCAGAATCAAACCATGATGATGGAAGCAATGAGAGGGGGGGGAACTCGAAGTCCTCTCGAAGAACGCATCCTCAACAAGTCCGTAGATCAGATGCTTCTTGGGAATCAAAACCCTGAAGACACGATTTTGACGCAACTCGTTCAGTCCGGACAACTTCCCGAAATCGGAAAGGGCCTCTTGGATGGAGTTGCCAATGTTCTCGCAGCACGACAGCCACCTTCCACCGAACAGCCCTCGTATCTCGCCCAGGCACCAGCACAGGCTATGCCGGCACCCGTCCAACCGATGGAACCCCAGCCACAGGTCGTCCCGCAGCAACAGCAAATCGCTCAACCGATCCAGCTCTCTTTCGAACAGAAGTGTGATGTTGTGATGGAAGGTTTCCATTCCAATCTTCCAGAAACCTACCAGCAAGACCTGGCTTACATTGGTGTTTTGAAGCGTCAGGTTGAGATTGCCGTTCGTCGAGCTGAGGATTCCAATCCGAACGACATCAGGCAGCAGTTGATTTCTGCAGACAAGGAGATGCACTTGATTGTGAATCTGCGCTCGATTGCTGTGAACATCCAACGAGTGGCCAAGGGTGAAGTCAATTCTGACATGGCCGCACAAGTCCTTCAGGGGATGCCCCTGTTCAACGACCACTTCCGTGGTGAAACATACGAATCGCTGATTTCGAAGGTAGACCCGTACGCTGCCGCTGATCCCCCAGGCCAGAAGATGTTCGGATGGGACATTGACTTCCTGAAGGGTGATGAAGCGGCAACCGTCATTCGGCAAATCCTCGCAACAGCGAATAGGTGAGAACCATGGCAGACGACAAACAATACTGGACATACGAACTACAGAAACCAATGCTCGGCAAATTCGCTGGGAAGACCGTCGGGATCCGCCCGTCTTGGGTGCGAAGGTGTCAGCGATACGCTGGCGCTACCGGCTTGAACATCCGAAGCGTGTACCGCTTCATCAACAACGGTTTGATTGACCGCTCGACTGAGGGTTTCAATGATGAGGGCCTCGACGGAGAGCTTTCTCAAGCGCAGAAGTGGGTGCTGATGTACCTCTTCCTCCAGGTGGGGGTTCCCGAGTACATCCAAGATCCTGCTGTTGATGAAGAGTTGCCCAATCTGGTCAATGCTGAACCAGAGCCCGAGAGCAAAGGCGTGGTCGGGCAAGTCACTGGCACAGCAGTCGCCGCTGCCAATGCGGTCACTGCCCCTGTGAAGTCCTTGACCGACATGGTGACTGGCAAGAAGAACCAGGAGACCAAGGAAGAACAGGATGGCGAGTGAGAATGAATCCTTGGGTAGCATCCATCATGACAGGCGCAGCCTGTTACGGAATTACCCTTGTAGATTCAGCACTTGCTTTGGTCGCTTTGGCCATGCTTCTTGGATGGATGGCAGCCAGTCAGCACTCAGATGGAACTGAAGTCTTGGATGAGCTTGATCGCATACGGAAAACACAACTTGTGCAGGTCTACGATGGAGGTGAGGACGATGAAGTTGGTGCGAGCATCTGATCAAGAGTGGGAAGCCCAATGGGAAGAAGAGACCCAAAACCTTGAGGCTTTGGGGACTCCAATCGTCGTCACCGATTCACGAACGCAAATGGACCGGCAAAGGAGGGTATTGATTGGAATCACGGTCACTTTGGTCGCAATCATGCCCGTTGTGCAGTTCTACATGCCTAGCGCCAACTCCTACATTCTTTCTGCTGCGATGGCCTTCACAATCGGAACAAATCTCACGATTTTCATCATCAGCACGCAGATTGAGGACAAGGCCTCCGAGATGGAGCGTCGTATCGAGAATTTGACTGACGAACTTGATCGTGCTCAAACCGGCCTAGACAACTTTCATTCTGAACTCTCAAGCGTGAACATCCCTGCAATCGTTGATGGCATCGACAGAGCTCGAAGTGAGATGTCTCCGAGCCTTGAAAGGCTTCAGGGTGTTTCTTGGGAACAACTCAGTGATTCAATGAACCAAATTTGGGCATTTTGGGATCGCGTCAACAAGGACAAGCTCAACAAATTCATCGCGCCTTTCATTGATGACGATTTCCAGTTGGTGCCGACGCCAGTTCGCACCTTTGATGAGTTCGACGAATTCCTTCCCGAACTTGAAGACGATGACGAATTCATGCCGGGGCTGTGAACATGACCGATGAAGACGCTAAGGAAAAGTTGGTTCCCGTCCAAACATGCTACATCGTTTGTCGGGACATTCCTGTCGACATCAAGGATCAGCTCGTCCGAATCAGACGGGCTCGAGGCTGGAGTTCTTGGAAAGACATGGTGTTGGAGATCGTAGCGATGTGGGGTGACCACGAATGACCTTCACTTTGAGAGTCCCAGGTACGCCAGTCTCACAACCACGAGCTCGAGCAGCGTCAATCGGTGGCAAAGCACGAATGTACCAACCAAAGACTGCCGCAGACAACAAAGCGTTGGTGATGAGCTTGGCACAAGAAGCAATTGCAAAACAAGGAGGCCACGACTTGCCCTACAAAGGGCCAGTCGCAGTTCGCATCATAGCTTGCTTCAAGTGTCCGAAGTCTCATGAGCGAAAGCGCAAACCGAGAGAGGCCAAGTGGAAAGCAAACGGTTCAGACATCGACAACATCGCTAAACATTACATGGATGCTTTGTGTGCTTCTGGGATCTTTACCCAGGACGATCGTCAGGTTTCTTCCCTGCAAGTCATGAAGATTCAACTCAAGCAAGGTGAATCACCCTACACGCTATTCGAAATCAGCCCTTTGGGGGACGAAAGCAATGAGGTCTGATCACATCGAACAGGTCTTGGCTGTCCTCAAGACGATTTACACGGAACTCCCGCAAGAGGATAGGGTGAGACGCGCCCTGGCGAATCTTGAGTTGGCCAAAGGTAGGCCAAAGAAGAGGAATACGGAACCGAGAGAAAGGTGGATTGAACAGGCACGAGCATTCGCAAGGGACTACATCAGGACAAACGGGGTCGTGAACATTCACATCATCCGTGAACACCTTCCTCTACCCCCTGGCGTTGATGAGAGAGCTACGGGTGGCGTCCTGAAGCATCCTGATTTCGTGAAAGTACGCGACAAGCCTGTGAAGAAAAACGGCGGACGAATCAAAACGATCGGTGAGTACACGCTTGCCGATGAAGAGGAAGATGACGACTACGGATTTGTCCGTTTCGATTGAGCGCAACGCTCAATTCACAAGACCTCTTGCGTTGAACCATGTCGGAGTTCTTGTACCAGCCAGGCTCCATCCTCCGAAGGAAGCTTTCATTGGGCGGGAAGATGGAGAAGGGGCAATTCTGGCATTATGGGGTCGCCAGTCAGTACATCGACGGAAACGGGGAGCAAATGATCTTTCAATTCGGCGGTCCTTTTCCTGGGAACAAACCCTACTCGAACAAGGTATCGACTGTCTTGAACAAGTTGTGGCCGACTCAAAACGGTTACACGGGAACCCACATCGGGCTCACCCCCTTTTCCTACTTTGCTGAAAGAAAGCCTGTGGAAGTTGAAGCCATTCCAAACGATCCAGTTCCTGTCCTCAACAGGGCTGAACAGCTGATGAATCACGGTGGCTACAACCCTGCTGTGAACAACTGCGAACACTACGCCAGGTACTGTTTGACTGGCTCTTGGCGAAGTCTCCAAGCTCGAGGAACGGCCATTCGAGGAGGAGCCATCGTCTCTTTGTTCCTCGCTGCAGGCCTTGTTGCTACGCTACGAAGGGTTCGCCAGGGTTAGGCGTAGCGAAGTTCATAAACCGTAAGCACTCCCGGGATTCTATGCCCCGCAGAATCAGCACACAAATGAAGTTCAACGGCCAAGCCGACATGAACATTGAGATGAACTCAGACGAAGTAGCAGCATGGAACCGCCTCACCAATCAGGGCAGGCAGAACCTTGTTCAGAACATGTTCAACCACTTGTTGACGAGCAACCGACCAGGAATGCTCACCGACACTCTTCTTTCTCAAGCCCAGCCAGTCGGACCGGATCAAATGAGCCAGGACGCTGCTGAGGAGGCGAAGGTCAGTTACACTCAGGCCTGCCGCCGAATCCTGAGGATGCTGAATCAAGCAGGAGACGAGGGATTCACGGACGAAGAAGGTCAAGAACTCCTTCACATGTCGGGCAACTCCTACCGCCCTGCTCGAGTCGCATTGGTGAAGTTGGGCTTCGCAGGCAAGTCTGGCAAGTCCCGCAAGACTCGAAGCGGCCGCAAAGCCAACATCTGGGTTGCGTTGATGACGCCCGAGCAAGCAGAACTCGAGTGGACTGTTGAAACCACAGACGAGGAGGAATCTCAGTGAACCGACCACGAGCCGCTCTCCCTAAGAGGTACTTGACCTCGGAAAACATCCATCCCCTTGCTCTGCCACCTCATCCCTTCGGTCCAGCAGGCGTCGCTGCCGTCTTGGAGTCCTATCGCGTGTCGGAAAAATTGAGGGAACTTGGCGAGGCTATTTCGGACGATTATCCCCGCACCCTTGATGAAATCGATGATTGGGAATGTGAGCTTGCTGAGATCATGCTTGAAGAGGCCTACGCCGTTCTCGGCGGTAAAGGGAAGTTTAGCATCGCTCCAAGGGCTGCTGGTGCGTACATGGTCAAGCAAGAGGAACAGCACGGCAAGTATCGCAAGACAATCAATGAAGTGGATCCAAAAGCCTACACTTTGCTCGAACGGGTTCTTGAGGGGCTTTTGATTGAAGACACCGTGCATGAACGCTTCCCGGATTGGCGCCCTTACCACTACGATGGTCCTGATGATTGGGAAGCGACTCTCTCGGGTTGGTTCTACCACACCTGGAGGCCTGCCGAATGATTGGGTACATTCTTGGCTTCGTCGCTGGTGTGATCGCCGTGCGGTTGTGGACGATTTACCGGCTGAACTCCTACAATCCATATGAGGAGGGCATCGAATGATTTACGAATTCGGTGTAGCCTTCCTGTTTGCAATCGGCGTCTTTTGTGCTTACGAGTTGCTCGCCCACCTCTTTACGGAGGAGAGTGAATGATTGACGGTTTGCTTTGTGGCGAGTTCCTTCCGACGAGTGAGGCTGAATTGCAAGTAGGTCAGACGGTGTTTGACGCAAGGACGAACACCGACATGACGATCACCGAAATCAACCGTACTACCATCATGGGTCAAGCGAAAGAGCATGCCAATCATGTACTGAGGCCGCTCACGATGTTGAAGAAGTCAAACCTGCATTGGGTCGGGACACATTGGATTCACTTGCCCCGACCATGGCTTTTGACCGTCGAAGACTGGGACGGGAAGACATTCATTGCGCAATTCCACGACAGCCAAGCAGAGCTGATGGTCGAGGCTTCTAGTGAGAAGGAAGCAGTCTTGAAGTTTCCCAAGAACGGTACCGTGACGCTCTTTCGTCTCCGTAGAATGTTGATTCGCCTTGATGCCGTGGCACTTGTTTCAGGCCTGAAGTCTGACTTGGGCGAGAACGGACCGTTCGGCTCAACCCTTGATCTTCTCATGTCTCAGCCTACCCTGAAGGAGACTTTTTCCCCGAAGATCAAGAACACGCTCATCGACGAGCTTGAGAAGGCGTGGGACAGGGCAGCACCCGAGGGTGTTTGGTGGGCTGTTGGTGGTCAAGGCGAGACTTGGTGTTGTGACTGCACCCTTCCTGCACTTCGGTGCTCCTGCGGAGGCGTTTGATTTGCTGATGCGTCTTGAGGTTCGGTGCTTATGTGGATCATGGGGTCGTTTGACCTGGACTGGTAAAATCGCTGACGATGGCCGTCAGATCTGCAAATTTGCCTGTTCCTGCGACGACCCTATGCCTGACTTCGATGACCCGTATCGAGACTGGTACGCCTAATCGGTAGGATTAACGCATTTGGCTTCTGTGCTCGTAGCATGGGGAAGTTCATGATTTGGACAGATGGCTCGAGCTACGGGAACCCTGGCCCCTCTGGCTACGGGTTCAAAATGGACTTCGACGGTAGGACGATTCGTTTGGGTTACGGGCCACTGGGCACCATGACCAACAATGAAGCAGAGTATCTTGCCGTCAAGAAGGCTCTGGAAGAAGCCACAGTGGTTAGCGACGATCCAAGTGGCGACAAAATCATTCTCAACACCGACAGTCAGTTGCTCGTCCGACACGCGCAGGGCAAGTACAAGGTACGGAAGACTCCACTTGTCAAAATCATGGAAGACATCAAGCTTCTGCAAAAGGAGTTCCATGAAGTGATCATACGCCACATTGGACGGAAGAACAACGATGTCGCTGACTTCTTGGCCAACCAAGGTTCTACTCTTTCTCGTGAGCAGGTTTCAAACGACTGAACACGCTCCGAATCTCATGGACGATTGGGCAAAACGCTTCATGCCAAACCCTGCGACGGAGGCAAAAGAAGAGGTGCCCTACGAGGACCCTGCGCCTCAGCCACCCATTCCTGCACCTGAACCGACACCGACTCCGGTTGAGGAGACTCTGTCTTCCGCCATGCCACACATTCAAGAAATCGTAAGGCAGCAGGCTGTCCTCATGTCTGCCCTGGACATCATTCGAAACGATCTCAAGCTCAACGACAACAACCACAATCAAACACTTCTGGCTTTGACCGAGGTGATCGCCCAGCTCAATTCAAGGGTTGATGCCCTCCAGGGAGCCATGATTCGCAAGTTGGGTCAGTTGGAGTTTGCTCTGCAGCAACCTCCACCCGAACCCATGACGAACATCATGGAGGTTGCTCCTGAGCTTGTCGACGAAATCCGAACGGAATTGTCCAATGTAGAGAATGCAGAGCCCGACATACCGCCGATTAGGGATGTGAACCCACACGGCTACCATGTAAAGAAACATCCCGAGGATGTGCTTGGAGGTGTTAAGAGGAGCGAGGAAGATGAAGGACCGACAATCCATGACCTCGTACAAGGCGTGCCTGCTGAAATCCTCGAATCGTATCATGCATGGAAGCATGGTGGAGCCTCCAACGGATGGCATGACTTCATGCGTGTCTGCAAGGGACCCAAAGAAGCCAAACGCTTCAAGGAACTCATTGAGGAACAGCTTGGCTTGTAGCCACCGTTAAACGGTTGGCCGCCATAGCCCGCACCATGGCGGAAGACCTCGTCCAGTACCACCTGGACACGCTAAGGGAGGCTAGGGATTCGTCTGCTCACTCCCTCGTCAATGACCGCCAATTGCTGATCGTCGCAGAGATGCTTGGTAGCATCGACCCAACGACTGGCCAACCTCGAGGCAAGCGCTACCTTCCCAAAGAACTCACATCAAAGCAAGCTAAGGACATCCTTGATGGGATCCAAAAGAACACCAAGGCAGATGCGATTAGCCCAGGAGAGGCGGTGGGAGTCATCGCTGGTCAATCAATTGGCGAGCCCTTCACACAGGCCATCATGCGAACTTTCCACTATGCCGGTGTCGCATCCACCATATCGCCCGAACAAAGCCTCACAGATGCTGTTGGACACCACGAAAACCACAACCACTCCATTTGCCTTGCTTTGAGGGGCGATCATGGCATGGACTTCCGTATGGCCCAGAGAGTCAACAACAAGCTTCAACGCTTCATGCTTGGCAAGTTTGTCGAAGTCACCATCGAACATGCAAATTCGGACAAAGTGGCTCGCTTGGCTGCCCTCGAGAATTTGATTCATGAATTTGAAGGGGACCGTTACCAAACCTCTGAGCGGTACAGCGAGATGCTCGAGGAAATGGTCACTGTCTACGGTGATCCCACCCTTGAGTTTGGGGCATTGCTTGACGAAGCGCAGGTTCTTCGTCAAGAACTCAGGGATGAAGCGTCTGTGTTGAGTGATTCTCGAACCCTTCGCTTTTCATTCAAATCGGATGAGATGGCGGTTGATTTGAACACCAATAGGTTGCGTGAACTTGAGCACGGTTGGACTGAGGAAGAGTTCGGTTCAATCGCGTCATGGTCCGAAGGTATGCCCATGCCAAAGCTCAAGCCAGAGATGGACATGTCCAATTTGCGTTCAATCCTCACAAGGATCATGATGACGACCAGAGGGAAGTACAAGAGCGTCACAGGTATGCCTGGATTTTACGAATCTGTTCGTTTCTTTGATGCAGATAACGGAGATCTGCTCGTGCGCTATCCACAAATCACCTACACACATCTCGTCGACCTCGCAGAACTTCTGCCTACGCTGCAGATTTGTGCCGGTTGTTACAGCGCATTGAAGGCATTCAAGCTTGAGCCGAATCGAGACATTGGCGGGAAAGTTGGGAAGGTCACAGGCGATCTCACACAAGATTTGGATTTCGACATCACGAAGGTCGAGAAATACTTGCGAGAGATTCTCGACGACCCGACATCGAAGACAGACATCAAGCAGAACCCTCCCGCAGAAAACCCGACTATCTACAAGAAGCGATTCACACTCCAAGAGGTGAGCTACGATCGGTGCTGCCAAGAATGCGGAGGCGGTTGGTGGAACATAAGCACGGCTTTGCTTCAAGTCGGTGGTTCCGACTACACCGAAGATTGGGCCACGGCAATCAAGACGCCTGAACAGCACGACTACGCCATCATGACGGACACTCATTTGCAGTTCATGGGCGACGACCCCACGAACCCAGAGTCGTGGGACGCTTCAGAGCGAATGGCTCAAATCATGGTTCAATGGCCCTACAGTCGCCCGGGCGCTGTTTCGGACATGCCGATGGTGTACAATCACTCCGGTTTGATTCCATTGACGCCTGATCGTGGGGAATACTTCATCATCGCACGCTATGACAAACCTGAACTTCTCAAAGAGACGAAGTGGAGCCAGTCAAAGAGGTCCAACAAACCCCCTGGACACTTCGCAAACGCCAAGACGATGCCGGAGGTGGATTTCTACCGTAGTTCAACAAATGATGTTCACCAGACTCATGCGAACCTCGGAATAGAGGCTGCTCGGACCGTGCTCCTTCAGAATCTCTACGCAACCCTGTCCGGTGGGAAGAGGCTTGCAGGTTCTGACTCGCACATTGACCTTGCTCACTATGCCCTTCTCGCTGATACGATGACGCACGGACCGTCAATCATTGGAGCTCCAACTGGAACCGCCAGTCGCAAAGGTGCCGCAGCCACCAAGGGCGGAGGAAATGCAGTTCTCGCGGTGGCTTACGAGCAGGAAGTCAAGGTCATTTTCGATGCCGCCGCAAGAAACATTCGTGACCCTCTTGAGTCGCCCAAAAGCGCTCAAATCGCTGGTGTACCACCACGGATGGGCTCTGGCATGATAACGGAAACGGGCCGTTTCTCTGAAACCATGAGTTTGGACTTGGAGAACGCTAAGAGGGTCGTGCGAATGATGGCTGATGAATTGCAACACATCTCCGTGAACCTGGGTTATGCGTACTTCACTACGGAGGATCAACTGGGCGTGCTTCAGTTGGACCTACCCGATCAAGGAATACCGATGCCTGAGGTCACCCGTAGGCAACTTCAGAGCAGGAAGGACGAACTCATGCAAGATCCAATGTTCAACGATGCGCTTGAGGCGTACCAAGGAGCTCTTGCTGACCTTCAGGACATTTTGATGGAAACCTTCGATGAGAAGGGGAGACCCTCCAAGGGATCAACTCACTTCAAAGCAAGCCGCGCTTTGTGAGCTTCTTGACTGAATGTGCGGCTTTGGCCTTTGCCTTGGATTTCTTAGGAAGAGCCTTCTTCTCCGCATTCTTGCGAGGTTTTTCCACGGTCTTCGGACCTTCCTCTCCCTCGACATTTCGTGGGACTTCGTACTCTCCAGCCTTGAATTTAGCCCAGAGTTCTGAGATTTCGGATTGTGCCCTGCCAGCGTGGGCTTTACGGAATGCATTCCAGCGCATGTACCGTACACAGGGTTCAGCCGTTTAACCGCATTGCAAGATGGAGGTGGCAAAAATGGGGACGCGCCCTGGCGGGCGCTGCAAGTTGGTTTTGGCCGCAAAGCGGCCCCCCGAGGCAGGTTGCTTCGGGGGGTGAGCGGTCTTTTCATCTGTCTTGATTGCGCAGTCACGGCACCGATCTCCATTCTTCGAGAAATGGAGCATTTTGTTCCGTCCGCAGATCACACAAGTACCTCTTGGCATGAGCGGTCATTCGTCTTCATCACCATCAAGCTCGCGTAGGTACGCGCCTATGTTGCTGATGTTGGTGATGAGTTGCCAATCCTCAGCTCCACGGCTGATGATTTTTGCATGTTCGATGAGTTCTTCGACTACTTGTTTTCGAGTCTTCATGAGCGGTTCATTCAACGATGCGGTAGGTCATTTTCAATCGACCTTCCCATGTTGTGATGGTGAATTCGTTCCCATTGAAAGAGAGTTCCTTTGCTTTCGGTATGTCCAACCAAGACACTGTGCCGTCCTCTGGACTTTGGAGAGCCCAAGATTTCGTCTGCACCTTCACAATTGTTCTCACACCTGAAGGGTGAGGCGGGCAACTCACTTCAACGCCGTTATCGATGTTGATGTGTTTTGTCTTTTCGATTTGCGTACCTACTTGGATTGTTCGTTTCAAATCTGCAAGTGTTTTCATGAGCGGATTCGTCCTCCTTGCAGGCTCCTTTCCAGCCACAGCAAGAACAACAGACACACATTGACTCTCCGCCAGGAGAGCTCTCTGCACCACAGGTGCAAGGGAAGGTCTTCTTCTTCATGAGCGGTTCATTGTTCGAGCCAGTGGTGTAGGTGATGGTGTTTCCGGAGTTCGTCTTGCGTCCATTCTTCCCAGCATAAGCCGGCACCGATGGACAACACCTTGACTTCCTGGCCTTCAATCGTAATCGTGGCCATGTCTTCAAGGCTCCTGGACCATTCATCTTCGACCGTTCCATCGTGGGTCTCGACCCATCGGAAGGTTCCATCCTCCCAACTTACATCGTATCCGTAGTCTCCCTCTATTGCGTTGAAGTACTCGCATACGGCATCAAGTTGGTCAAGCGGGAAGCTGGGCGTTGCCCATCCGTTCCATCGGTCAGCGCCATTCTTTTCTGTTCCCAGGAGGTATCCGTAGGCAACAGGTCGATCGCTGAAACCGATGGGGACAAGTCGATAGCCCCCGAAGTTGGTTTCAATGTAGTCGATGGCTGATGCCCAGATCTTCGTACGGAATACGATGGCTGAATCTCTCAAGCGACAGGCAAAGCCGCCACCGGCTGGAAACGCCTTGGTGGTGCCTTGTTTGTCTTTCCTCAATTCGCGAGGGATTCGGTCAAAGCTCTCATCCCAATTGACGGCTAGTGTGTCTGTGCTGTACAGGTTTCCTGTTTTCGTAACAAGGTACATGAGCGGTTCAAACCTCTGCCACCCAGGGCGGCCAATCTTTGTTCGTGAAGTACAGTTCACGGTCAAAGTAGCCACATCCGAGTTCCACTTGCATCACATTCGCGTCTCCAACGATTTCTTCAACAGTGATCGTTGCTCCGGATTGCTGTTTCCACTTGGCCCACATTTGTCCCAGTAGGTCAAGGGCGTGTTGTTCTGTTTCCCCGTAGGCTTCGAGTTCGTAGTTTCTGGTTTCAGTCCAGGCTTTCCACATGAGCGGTTTCAACCCCATTCTTCAGGGTTCTTGTAGCCACAAGCCTTCAAGGCCTCTGCCAAGCCTTCTCTCGTGAAGACGAAGTGCCCCAGTCTGGGGGCAGGTTGGCCATGGGGGCCATCGTCACCGAAAACCGTCAGTACCATGTCTTTGTACTGAATTGAAGCTGTTTCGCCAGACATTCCAGCGAATTCCCAGTAATAAGTGTCGCCCCAATAGTACTTGTTGGGAAACATTGGTAAGATCAGTTGGCTAACAATTGCTTTCAAGCATGAGTCATCTTGATGTTCTATCATCGAGTATGCTGTTTTCTCTGTCATGAGCGGTTCAGGCGATCACCGGAGGTTCGTGGTGGAAGTTGAGGAATTCTTCTGCCGGCGACGATCCTGTTCGAGTCTCGTAGGCCTTCTGCAGTATTTTCCTGTTCTGGCTGTGGTGATAGCCAGTACTGTTCCATTGTCCGGTGATGTGCTTGTGCAGGGCATCGGGGTCGTCGGCGAGTTCACCGAGCGTTTGTGCATCACGGTCGAGCTCCCAGATGTTGTGGAGACCTCGTGCCGAGGTGCCGATGGCCTTGTCTGCGCTGAGGGCAGCAAGCATTTCATCGAAGGTGTAGCCGTTCGCCTTTCCGAAAGGGTAGGTGTCCTCGTCGTGGATTGACCGGAGGTGGGCTTGAGCCCATTCCTTGTCGGTCGTCGACGACGAACCTACTCTGATGAAGCGACCAAGGTCTGCTGCCATCAGCTTGCGGGTCATGGCGTTTAGGCGCCAACTGGTTGCATCAACACATTCAGCGCCCAGCATGGTGGCGATCTTAGCGGCGTTCATGCCGCCGGCACCAAGAAGGAAGAATTGCTTGTCTTGGGCAAGGAGTCCTTCACTCGTTTCGATAATCACTTGCCACAAGTCCTCTTTGCGAACGAGGTCGTGGCTTGAGGCATTCTTCGCTGCCCCGATGCGCGACATCACTCGTTGGGTGGATTGGGCAAGGTTTGATCCAAAGCCCACCATTCCATCGGTGTTGTAGTTGGTCAAGTGGTCGAGAGCTTCCGTCGCATTCCGTCCGTGAATCACGGGAATGGTCTGCGGGATGGCTGCACTCATCTCATTGAACCAGGAGCAACTCGTCTGTTGACGGGTCGCAACCTCCTGGGCGCTGAGGTTCGAGAACCTGGGCACAGGAAAGTCGGCTGCGATGATGATGTCGTCTTTGTTCACTCCGATGCGGTGGTGGCTCTCAATGAGCTCATTCACATCGAATCCGACGGCTGCTTCAGGGTTCTGAAGAAAGTGGAAGCCACCCGAGTCCTTTGCGACACGGTTCTTGGTCAGCTTCGTGCTGTACCCATCTTCGAGCTTCTCGTCCACGGTGATCAGGATGGTGTCCGTTTGGTTACGGATGTCCATCGGGCGTCTGCCAATCAGGCAGGCGGTCTCACTGGTGTAATTGTCCATGAGCGGTGTTCAGCCTTTTCTTTCGAAGTAGGCCTCAGCATCTTTGATGATGCAATGGTTACATTGGGGCATGCATTCACAACTGTACTGGCAGTCACATTGGACCAGTCCCTTGTACGGTAAATTGAGGACATGGAGCGTCCAGTCCTTTGCTTCCCTATCTTCGCCACAATCCACACATCCAAGTTCTTCGCCGATCATCTCGACGGCTTGTTCTATGAATTTCTTCCTTTTGTACATTGGAACTCCTGGCATGAGCGGTTCATTGAGGCATAACCAGATACCAATCGCACCCGACCACATGTGCCATACTGAACAGATGCCCGTAGCCCGGCTCACGCCAGTCTTTCGGGTGTTCTGGATCGTTGGCCAACATGCGGTACCAGGCATCAAATCGCGCCCAGCTTGATTGGGTGATTCTTGGCAGATCGTCATGCGGGTATTCCGTTTCAAGCTTGCACGCTGAATTGACGGTCAAGCCGGCTGCTCCCATTCTCGCCTTGATGGCGATGTAGAGGTCTTCTTTGGTAGGTAGCATGAGCGGTTCAGTCGTCGAGGAGACTTGTCTCGAACTCGACGCGACACCATGCCTCCATGATGTACTGGAGGGTCTGGATGATTTCCTTTTCAGTCATTTCCTTGAAGACGATTTTCGTCGGGGACTCTTTGTACGGCCCCCAAGGGCCACCAAGGGTCACCTGTTCGATGTCTTCATTCATCCAAGGTCCAGACTGATATGTGGCTTCTTCACCATTTTCCTCAGCAATCCATCGTAGTGGCGATGGGTCGCCGAGGTTGCTGTTCGGCACAATGCTGAAGGTGTACTTTTTTTGTTCAACAAAAACGGTCATGAGCGGTTTGGCGTCAGGTCATCGCTTGGGCAGGTGGTCGGGGTAGTAGTTCACCCAATTGAAAAGTTGGAATAACAACGATTCCTCAAGGCGAGCCCTTACGATTGGTTTGTCGTGAAAAATTGGAATGAACTCCATCCCCAGTTCGTACACCTTATCTGTTGTCCACTTTTGGGACTTCCAAAACGGTAGAGACGCTGCACATGATCGTGAGCCATTGGGGCGCATGAATTCGTAACCGACGGTCAGCATTCCGTTTGAATAGTACGAGCCCCAAACTCTGAGGCTGTGCTTGCCTTGTTTGAGTTCAAAAATCTGGAGCTCTTCCTCTTTCGCAAAAATGCCACTACCGATTATGTCCGTACCTTGCTCCATCTCATATGCTTTGATGGCATCTGTCCAGGCATCTTGGATCAATCTCCTTCCTTGGCTGTCCCCTTTGTAGGGGACGCCCAAGTATTCGTGGAACTCTGCGCATGTTTCCTGGCGAAGCCAGCTTTGGATTGCTGCTTCTTGGAGTTCAGCTGTGTTTTCTACGGGTATTTTCGGCTTTGGCCACCCGTTTGCTTCGTGCCATTCCATGAGCGGTTCATTCGCACAATGGGCAATCCATTGGTGCGCACGGATCATCAGGATGTTCGGGGCAATACCACCACAATCCAAAGTCTCCGTCTTCAAAGGCGAAGGCTGTGTTGTCCGGTATCTCCAGGTTTTCGTTGAGCCAAGCAATCGCTTCGTCCGCCATTTCAGGTAGATGGTCTTCATTGATTCCGTTGCCTGGGCCCCAGTCTTCAACCTTGTAACCTACTTCTTCAGCAAATTCCAGCACCCGTAGCATGTTGTACTCGGCACCGTAAGCTCCATCGAAGTGGCATCCCACATTTTCCAGTGTGAATTTCATGAGCGGTTCATTCGTCAGTGACTCGACCCATCAGGGAGTCAAAGTTCCATCCGCAAATGGTTGCGAATACCCTGTTGATCTGGCGTCTTGTGCGGGGCGTGTAATCATCCCACTCAAGAGCGAGATTATTGATTGCCCTCACAGCGTCTGGATCCTTTTCGTCCAGGACCGCTTCGACGAATTCATTCCATAGGCCGGTCCACCAAACATCATTGTCGATGGTTTCAATCAGCTTCTGTCGTTCCATGAGCGGTTCAATCGGCAAATTGCTCGATTGTCGGGAATTCCCAAGTGCCATCATCGATCCATTCGTTGGCCACGATGAGGAAGTCATCGTAGGTACGACCTTGGTCAAATAGATCACCGAACTGATTGATTAGCTTCCATGCGTGCATGATATTGAGCTTCAGTTCTTCCCACTCACCTTTCGTCGAGTAGCACGCTTCAAACGCTGCTTGGATTGTTTCAGCAATGAGTGTTCTCGCTTCATGAAGCGAGTTCTCGTGCAGTCTTCCGTTCTTCAGGATGGTCATGAGCGGTTCAGCTGTGATACCACAGTCGTATTCGGATGTGATCTTCATCAGAGTCAAACGGGACGAGGAAGATTCGGGTAATGTCGACCTTCTTTCTCACTCGAGTCTTTCCCTTCGCAGGGTAAATCTCAGATTTACCTTCGATGATGTCCTCGACGATCCACTTCTTGTAGCGCTTGGGCATATGTAGCAAGTTGTCGCCGAGGATGTCCTTGACCGTCTTTGCGGTCAACACATCACCGATGTTCATGTCGATTGGTTCAATGCGGGGCATGAGCGGTGCTAACGGGTGCAGTCGTTTCAGTAGTTCCCAAAGAGCCACATGACGGCCTTCTTTTTCTTGCCAAGGTTGTTCCTGGTGACCTTTGGGCAGTAGTAGCCTTCATCGTTAGTCCAGTCTTCGTAGAACATTGGCTCAGGCGCATCTTTGCATGTGCAACCTGGACCGTCAATGTCCATGAACTCCATCCATGGTTTGTTGAAGGTAAAATCCTCCTTGGCCAATTCAACGAGCTCTTCGTACATGTACTCCATCAATGCGCCACTGTCTGCCATCGCCCATTGACGGGCGATTTCAATCCAGGGCTCCCAAGAGCCGAGGTCCTCGTAGTACTCCTTGATCAATTCAGGCCAGCCCGATTCATCGGGCGCAAGTCCTCTTGACCATTGGTAGCGGATCACTCCGGCCATTGCGTCGATAGCGTCTTCCATGAGGTTGTTCGCTTTCTCCATGATGTATCGTTCGGTCACCTCGGGTGATTTCCAATCTTCATTCCACAGTACGATGTTGCTGTGATGGGTTTGTCCATCACACCAAGGGCACTTGCAGGTAAGGTTGAATTCGAGGCCGTGGGGTCCGTCGTTGTCGGCATCCCATTCAGATTGACTGAACGAGTGTACAGAGAGTTGGGAGACTGGGAGTCGTAGATCGTACTCGTTGTGAGCACATTCCGGGCCAACCCCGAGGTAAATCGAGATTGGATCGGTCAGCTTGCGACTGCAAACCCGACATTTCGTAGGTTCGTGTTCGGACAACAGAAAGTTGTCCACCAAAGCGTCGAGTAGCTCCATGAGCGGTTCATTCGTAGTTGAAGGAATCAAGGTACCTATCTTGAATGATCGTAGAGACCTCAGTCACGGCTTCCTCAATTTTCTTCGCGCCGAGTGTGCTGTATTCTCCCCAGGTCAGGCGCATTGACTTGTCTTGTCGCCATGTTTCACACAGCAAATCTGCTGCCATTTGCCAGCAATACTTCACTAGATTCCGGTAGATTTTCTCATCAGGGGTCATGAGCGGTTCATTCATCGGTCAGTTCCGTCGGTAAGACGCGCCCTTCAAGGGGCTCGACCATGATTCTGAAACCCCTGCGCTTGATGGTTGCATTCCATTGCAGTTCGGGGTTCAAGAGGTGCGGTGCCTTCTTTCCAAGGGTCACCTCGATAGCTCGGTAGGCGATTTCCCTGATCGTAGCTTCATTCAGACTTTCCTTGCCGTCGACCATGTCTCTGCATGTGTCCCAGATGTAGGAATGAATCTTCCTGAATAGGTCCCGGGCTTGGCGGTCGTTCAGTCTCATCGGATTGGTGATGTCGATGTCCATGAGCGGTTCAACCGTGGGCTTCACGGCATTCTTGGTAGTTGAATGTAGGCCTGTAGATGCAGTTTGGATTCAAGTGATGGACAGTCTTGATGCCATCATCATCTGTTGTGATGAGGCCGAGAGTCCATTTGCCATTGCTGAGGAGCTTCGTGTGGTGGGCGCTGTCGAAATGCTTGTAGAAATCAGCATACGACAAGTGCATGTGGGATTTGTACTTGCCCACAATCTTTTGGCATTCGCCTTCCTCAAGGTCTTCAGTCAAATCCAAACCTCGTTGATCAAGCCACCGTAGTAGCGATGAGCGATAGCGAAAAGCCGTGTGGCTTGTGGCACCGTCGGTCACGGTGAACTTGTAGCCAATCAGCTTTTGTCTCTCTTCATCCAAATGGCAGACTCGGAGGCTTGCGAATTCTCGTTGCATGAGCGGTTCAGAGTTTCCACGGGTCGAGTTTGTACCCGTCCTTTCCGACGCTTGAATAATGAACATCAGCGTTTGATCCCCAGTATGAAGGCTTGTCGTCAATGACGATCTTCTTTCTGACTGGGTATTCAGGCTGGTTTTCTCGGTAGAGTTGCATTGTTGCATTCGCTGATTCAGCACATGGTTCAGAGCAAACGGTTTCCCAACCGTGCCGAGCTCCAGTGTAGATTTGAATCTCGTAATAGCGTTCTCGTGGCATGAGCGGTCAGTCCTCGAGGACCAAGACGATTTCGTAAATCTCACCGTCCTCATCACAGTAGGCCACTACGGGCGTTGCTTCTCCGTGTCGTGTTTGCATGAGCGGTTCAGCATGAATGGAAGGTCTTGCCGTTGTCGTCGAGCCAATCAATTTCAACTCGCACGGATAGCAGGGTTCCTTCCGCAAGGTGGCTGACTCTTTCTTCGATCCAAGCGAGGAACTCTTCCTTCGTAATCAAGTCTGTTCCGTCGCCAAACGATAGTCGCGTGCGGCGGCGACGGGGTTCTGTGTCTGTGGGCATGAGCGGTTCATTCTTCTTCGAGCCTGTCGGCCCAGTACCACGCCAGGAAGTTCTCCGATTGCGTGGCCCATTCTACGACGAATTGAGCAAATGGCCCCATCATACGGTGTAGGCGATAGTCGCCACGGCCGTAGGCCGGGTAGAATACTTGTTCTCCGAAGTGATGCACGATTTCAGGCGGTAGGCGGCGGTAAGCTCGCGCGAACCTGATTTTCGCTGCGCGGATCACATTGGTACCTCGAATTCCATTCGGAATCATTCCGAGAAGCTCAACGAGGTAACGCTCTTGGATTCCTTCCCCTGGGAGCATGTACGGTTCGAGATGGGGTTCTTCAAGTGAATTCATGGCGATTGCTGTCATGAGCGCAAGCGCATCGTGGTGCGCTGCATTCTGCCTCCAATCCGCCGTGAGGTCATCCATCATGTTGTAGATGTCTTGTCGCATGAGCGGTTCAGACTGGTCCTGTGGAGTCGCCATACGCTCCTGCTGGAGCCTTCCATGGTTGCGAGCCTTTGAACCCAACCTTCAGGTGGAAGTCGCCAAACACGGAATCGTATGGTGTCCCGTCCTCGATGAGTTCAGGGATTGATCTGTTTCGTTTGATCGTTGTTCCGAACTCTCGTTCGTACTTGATGATTTCATCCACCATCCAAGGGTACAAGGAATGGGCGCTTGCCCATTGGTCTGCGTTTCCAAAGATGCAGGTGAAGCATGAAAGCCTCCCCCAGCCACGGTAGTAGGCAGGATGAGGCACAATGTTCCACCGTTCAAGTGAATCCCATACCATCTTCTCCGTCCATTCAAGGATCGGTCGATGATGGTCCACGATTCGCCCCTTCTTTTCGGAATGACAGCGATGTCGTTCCAACATGGCGTATGTTTTCCGATTGGGGCTTTCTTGACCTCGTTCTCCGGTGATCACGAGGGTTCGGCTATCGTTGAATCGTTCCTGGTTGTTGATGGCGATGCTCATCACATCGATCTTAAGTGCTGCGCTGCACCACCTGGTCCGGAGACTGGCTGAGACTTGAGGGAACTTCATCCGAGTCCCAAGGGGGCCACTCTTGCCGCCAGCAGAACCGACCGATCCATCGGGGTTCTGCCATCTGACGGGAGCTGTCCTTTGGTTGTCTCGGAGCATCTCACGCTTGAAACCTCCTTCACGCCAGCTGAAGTACAGCGGGACGCCAAAGTGTTCAGCGAATCGGATGCAGTAAGGCTCAGTTTCGGGCCAATCCATGAAAGGAGTGCTTCCAGGCTCACCGTCAATGAGGTGGTGCCAAAGCTCAATCCGTTCACGGTCTGCCCCCTCTTCCAGTAGGTGCAATAAGCAGGCGGTCGAGTCTTTGCCTCCGCTAAAGGCGACAATGATTCGATCGTAACTGTTGTAGTTCATGAGCGGTCTTCAGTTCACTTGTTGCGACGCTGAAATCTGTAGTCGTGGGATGTAAATCCCATGGTGTTTTGATGCACATCCTCGCGGGTGTTGCCGTTCCAGCGCATCTGGTACGGGCTAACAAATCCGTGGCGCTTCCAAGGGCTTCGTCGGGTCAAACCTAGGTTTTTCATGAGCGGTATCAGTCCTGCTGTTGAAATCCAGGAATCTGTGGTTCAATCGGCAGTTCAAGGGTGTATTCTCTGCTCTTGGCGTAGTCGAATGCAAACCGGAAGTCGGTCGTCAATTCGGAGTATTCGCAAACCCAAAGGACGCCTTCTGAATCGACGATGCTGATTGGGTTACCTTTGTCTTGAAAGGTAATGTCTTCAAGCGTCCAAAAGGGCTTCAATGGAGGGCAGGCTCGAGAAAATGAATGCTGGCCAATAAGGCCATCGGGCATTTTCGGGTCTTCTCTTCGTAGCCTGAAGACCAATTGGCCCTGTTTTTGGCATTTCAAGAAGGTTTCAGCTGTCTCTTCATCGTAGTCGAATTCTGACCACTTTCCACGGTACTTGTGTCGTGTCATGAGCGGTTTATTCCTTCTTTCTGAAGGTACGAATTTTGCGGGTTGAGATCCCCACGGATTTTTCCGCAAGTTCCCCCCATTCGGGGCAGGTTGCGCCGTGTTTCAAGTTCATGAGGATGTACGAATTGATGTAAGCGAAGTAATTCGTCTGCATCACAAGGTCGTAGAAAGCTTCAGTTCCAGCTTCTTCCACCCAATCCACAATCGGTTGCCATTGTTGTTGAAGTTTGACTCGATTCTCATCGAGGTATTCCTTGTACATGTCTCTGCCTTTCCATGGACTCGGTCTCCCACAGGGGAGCATGTCTCCATTCTTGGCGGCGGCTTCTGATTCTTGGATGTCGTTCCATTGCTGGTCAGTGAAACCTGAGGTTTCGTAGTCCAGCCCGTCTGTCCATGTCTTGCCGACAATGATTGCGGCAGCGGCGTGTCCGATGTGCTTGATTGCACATTCATCACGGTCGCCTGTACGCCAAATCGTGTCCAACAGAGAGGTCATCGTTTCTATGTTCATGAGCGGGTCAATCTGCAAGCACCGGTAGCGCTTCCAGTTGGGTCAAAAGCAAGACGATGGCTACTCGCTTACGCTTTACGGAGTTCGAAACGATGTTCGTCCGATCAAAGCGCCAGTACTTGCCATCTGTGTGCTTGGTGACGATGGTGTTGCTTCCCTTCTTGTAGTACGCGATCCACTCCTCGTTGCCTTGGAGGTATCCTGTGGAGAGGAGTTTCATTTCAAATTGGAGGGCTGCTTTCGTGCGGTTCGCTGGCGTCGTCATCGGCCATTTCACCCTGAGCACGGCAACTTCTTCGTTGTTCACCGTGAGCTCCAAGACATCCTGAAGCTCCGTCATCTCTTCAAACACATTCGTCATGAGCGGTGAGATGTGCTTCAGCCATTCAAGGGCTTCGCATCACCATAGGTGCTTGTTCGAGGAGTTGATGAGGGTCAAGACCTCCCATCGGCTGAACGGTACACCATTGACCTCGTGAACGAAGTCGTCGTCTTCGGGAATCTTGGACATGTCGGGGCGAGGCACCGGGATTCGTGCAGAACCAACTCGAGCTGTCGCCAGGTATTGGCTGAAGTACTCGAGAGTGAAATCTTGGCGAATCGATCCAGATCGTGCTGACGAGTAGAACAGCTTCGAGTCTGCATCCCTCATTTTGCTCATGAGTTCTGCCCAGGTGTCCTTCTCGTCCCATACGGTGATGTCCATTCCATCTTCGCGATTCGGTTGCATGAGCGGTTCAAGGCCGGTTCCCCCCGGGACCCTGGCCTTCAGGCCAGCGGTCAGAAATCCACATCATTGGAGTTTCCGGGAACATTGGCTTCAGTCGGGCATTTTGGAATTCGCGGTAAGCATCTCTGTTGATTGTGAACAGAATGACTCCGTTTTCACCCACTCCAACTATGTCTGAACCTTGTGGCCATGGCATGTTTTCTTCCACAGTCACGATTCCCCTCTCTGCCAGTTTGCGTATTGCATTGACTTTCCGTTTCTCAAAGTAGAAAATTGGAGGCTGGTGACCATCCCTCACTACTTCAGGGTGTAATCGCCAATGGGTCAGAAACCATTGTTCTGTTTTGTTGATTTGTTTGGTCATGAGCGGTTCACTCCTCTTCTGAGGAGGACTTTCGAAGAACCCAATGGTAGGTACCATCACGCATCTCGTCTCTGTGGGTCCGGCTGTTTCGCCCGGGTTCACCACAGATTGAGCATCGATTCTTGAATTTCGTCGGGATGCCTGCTGTGTCCATGTCCACTTCGGTCATTTGTTCCGTCAGAAGTTCAGGGTGTTCCTCATTCATGATGTCGGCGATCTTGTTGATTGCTGCCCATTCTTCGTCGATTGTGAGTTCGCCGTCTTGGTCTGCAAAGACTTCGTCTGCATTGACGGGAGCTTCTCGTTCAGCAATTTTCGCGTACATCTGGTTTAGGTACTCCACATCAGACATTGCTGGTGGTTCTTCTTGGGTTGCGAGATCAAGGAAACGCTTGATGAGCTCAAGCAATTCACTTACCTCTATGTCGATTTTGATCTTCATGAGCGGTTGGACATGTTTCAGTCATTTGATGGTGACTCTTCACCTATCTCGAGCATGTAAATGGCCAAAGCCTTCTGCAGACTCTCCAATAGGGCTGAAGTTCCTGCTGCGACCAGTTGTGCTCGCGTGGCTCCGAACTGTTCCCATATCTGGTCGTCCATAACGAAGCGTATTCCGTTTGCGAGGTAGCCGTTTTCAGCGTCCTTGAGGTAAATGACTCCTTCAATGCGGTCAATTTGCATGAGCGGTTCAGACCAAGGTGAACTCAGCCCATCCAGAAGCCTGGCAGTACAGGAAATGCTGGATGATAACTGGTCCATCGGTCGAATCAACGGTTTTCTCGAAAACAACTAGGTCACCCATCGACATGCTCGTGTGGTGGACTTTGTGTTCGTCCATCCAGTCTTGCCCCTTGCGGATGTCCTCTCTCCCGTAATGTGCGTGGAAATTGGTTGCAAGAGGGTTCCTGATGTAGTTGTTCATGGCGGAGTAGATCGCATCTGCAAAGTTCTCTCGCTTCCTGGACGACCATTCGTCGTCAGGATAACGATGTACATCTCCAAGACCGGACATCACAAGGTCTTCGATGACCCAATCTGGCAGTCGTTGGTAGTAGCGGTCGATCTTTTCCTGCGTCATTTCCTCGTCGAGGTCCATGAAGCGGAACGGGTGACGGTTGTTTCGTTCGTCTTCATGTTCATGAGACGAAGTGTAGTAGATGGCAAAGCCATCGTAGTATTCGTTGGTCATGAGCGGTTCAGGCGTGTTCCCTTTGAGCTTGCTTCATGGCAAGCCAGGTGAGGAACGCCTTCTTGTTGTCCGGGTCGAGTCGCCAGAAAACAGACCAAAATCTGTCTCCATTGGAAAACCATTGGGTGTGCAGATCTTCAATCCAGTCGTCTCGGACACCCCCGTATTCCACATAATGGAATGCCTCGAAAGGACAGCGGGCGGCGGGCGCTGGCGTCATGCTGGTCGGGATAGCATCATCCCAGAAGTGCAGGCAGGTCCCACATCGAACGGGGTCCTTGGCCTTGCTTGCTTCTTCTTCGGTCAATGGTTGAACAGGGTGGTCTTCAGGAATGTTCGGTCGAACAACGGCATGGTGGCCGTTTGCGTCCCAGTGAGGATCACACATGGCCATGGCGTAGTCCCAGATTTCATCTTCCGGCATGCGCACATGGCTCAAGCTGGAACAGAATTCTGCGAAACCGTCTACTCCGTTGAAGTTGTTCCATCCATCAGCGACCAATTCAAAGGCCTTCAGGACAACATCGTCGAGCAGTTCAAATGCTTCTTTCATGAGCGGTCTGATGCATCACAGGTACATCATCTTGGCGAATGCGATGTAAGGCGAGCCACAGATTGAGACGCGCCCCCAAGGAGGCCTGCAGTTCTCGACGGTGGCGATCACGACGATTTCAGTTCCATCGTCCATGGTCACACAGTAGCCCTTCCTTTCTTCGCAATCGATGTAGTCAATCGTCGCACCGTCCAAGAGAGTGACGGTTCGTTCAACGGTTCCAATGCAGGGAGTATCGCACATGAGCGGTTCAAGCCGGGAGTTCCGGCAAGACAATCGGGCTTTCATCCATCGCTTGGACCAAGGTCTTCAACAAATTGCGGTGTGCCGTCATGCGTTGTACGATCTCCTTCAAGAATCCAGGACCGTACAATTTTTCGATGTTGGCAAGCAGGTTCTTGTCGTTCACCCACTCGCTTTCATGAATCATCTTCAGGTCCGATTCAAGCTTCACGAGGTCTAGTCCAAGGACAGGATGTTCGTAGTGTTCTAGCATGAGCGGCGTCAAGCCAACAGATCGTCGTTCTTGTTGATGATTTCAATCAGGACGAACTGGTGTTTGTTGAGCATTGGAGCACCATTGACCAACGGCTCCCAATGAGGCGCCTTCATCAATGGGCGACTCCCTGGGCAGATGTCCGTTGGTTCATTGCTCCAATTCTCAAGTTCGTTCCGTGTCGTGTAGCCTTCTTCTGGGTAGCTGTGGCGCGAGCCACAGAACTTGCATTGGAAGAGGCCACGGTAGGCTCCTTTCGGCATGAGCGGTTCAGTCGTACCATTTCGCATTGCACCAACCCTGGCATGTTTCGTCGTTGGGGAGGTATTCCCTCTGCTCGTCACTGAATTCCCATTCAGGATAGCCTGGGTTGCCTGGTATTGCAATCCCCAAACATTCGGGGCAGTACAAGACTGCCGTACGGTAGGCAATGAAACACTTTTTGCACCATGGCCCTTCCCTACAACTGAAAATCATTTCTTTCACAGGGCGTGGGAATTCGCATCGATCGCAATCGATGTCCATGTTTTGCTGGTTATCGTAGTCGCAGAGTGAGCAGTTGCACGGATTGTTCTCCGCACGCTTCTTCTCCCATTCTGCTTCAGCCTCTTCTTGAGTAGTTGGCATGAGCGGTATCAACCCCCGAAGTTTCTGATGTTGTTTCGTTGGAGTTGGTGTGGGTAGACCCAGTTGTAGAGCCTGAGAAACGAGAACATCACATTCCCGAATGGCTTCTCAGGTTCGTAGATTGATGTCCCCGTAAGACCGAAGTACGCCTTCACATCCTTGATGCTCCAATTGGCGTTCGGTGCCATATGAGGTCCACCTGGGCGGATTTCACCTGTTTCAGAGTCGTAGCCTGTCCAAAGGGTAAGGTCACGGAGACTGATGATCAGGTTCCACATCGCGTTTCCCATCGGCTTGCCGTTCACGGTCATGATGGACTCTCCTTTCTGCAAGAGCTCCATCTCCTTCGTGTACTCTTTCATGAAGGGGCTCACGCGCATTGCGTGAGTCAGCGGTTCCTCATCTTCTCCTTCTCGAGGGTCCTTGCCCCCGTAGTAGTCGTTGATGTGTTCTTCGGTGAGTTCTCCGTAGAAGTCGTAGGTACGCCAGTTCGGGTAGACGAGCATGCGAATCCATCGGCCGTCGTCGTGCATGTGGGTACTGATGAGTCCCTTTTGCACGAGTCCAATCAAGATGTACTCCATTTGCTCTTCCGGCATGCCCATCTTCTCGGGAATCTCCGATCCGAAGACATCGCTGAAGTATGGCTCACCTGGTCCCCAGTTGTACCAGCCAACATTCTTTAGCCAGTCAAGGGTTTTCCTTTCGTTCGGTGTTAGGTAAATGGTCATGAGCGGTTGTAGGTATGTAGTCAGTGCCCCCTCCATGTGTAGTGGTCGGGGAAGCGGTCGGCCATGTGTCGCGAATCGTTCCACTTGGACTCGGGGCCTTCGTTGAAGCGGAAAAATTCCGCCTCCAATTCAGGGAAGCCCTCGTAGGAGTCGAAGTGCGAGTCCATCGGCTCGCCCGCCCAGCTCCACGCGACGACGGCCTCGGGGATTTCCTGGGTTGGAACGCCGATTTCAAGGGCGTGTTCGATCAGATCGAAGACCCAGCCATCGCCGTCTTGAGCGTCAACGGCTACCAGGGTGAGGAATTGCTTCAGCGTGGAGCCGGTCGTCGGCAGCGTCGCGTCGATCCTCAAGTGTGCAACGGTCGTGTTTCCGTCTCTCATACGGTTTTCTGACATGAGCGGTGTTCATTCCTCTGGAATGATGGCGTTGCCCATCAGATCTCTGCATTCGTGAGCTAAAACCCACCATTCCTCATCATCAAGATCTTTTGGCAATACATCTTCGAGAATACTCTCGAGGTAATCTTGGGAAAGTTCATACGCCCAACCTAGGATTTGTTCGGCTCCTTTCTCGATCATCTCTTTGTGTTCTTTCAATTGCTGTTCTTTGTCGTTCGACATGAGCGGTTGGGTTGATCATCCGTAGACGACCTTACCCATGACGATGTACTGGAGCAGCACATCGGCGGTGATTGCATCACCACCTTGCTTCATGAAGTCGTCAAAGTGGCGATGACCGTGTTCTGCGAAGAGATGGATTCCAGCTTCAATGGACCGAGCATTGATCACGCCGAGTTCTTCTCGCTCGTAATCTTCAATCTCCTCGTTCCACACACCAGATTCGCTGTCGTACACGGTGATTTCCCCGCCAAGAAGCGGGATTTGTTCCATGTACTGGAAGCCCTTCATTTGACTCAACGCATCGAGTGAGAAGGTGATGCTCGATTTGTAGGGCATCATACCTTTTGCGATTTCGCTGTAGGTCTGAAAGGCTTCAGGTCCTCCGTTTTCGTCGATGAACTTCCGAATTTCTTCGTCGGTTACGCGGCGTAGTCCGTTGTAGTTCGTGACCTTCGTACGCGCCCAGTAGCCGCAGTACCCAAAAGCACTGCTCAGTTCATTTACGATGTCGTATGGTGTGATTTTGACGCTTCGCATCACTTCAACTTCCGTAATAGGGTTCATGAGCGGTTCATCAGATGATGAGTTCAGCGATTTCGAGAATCTCGACTTCCTTGAATTGGAGATGAGGAAGGTATTTGCTGTTCTGTTCGAGCATTTCATCAGTCTTTGCTTTCAATGCTTGAAGTGATTCGTCTGCCAAAAGCAGTGCAATTTTCAAAGCCTCAATTTCATCCATGCCGTATTCGGTAAGGTAGTCAACAATCCACAGGACACTACGATTCAGATCGTGGTTCAATGAGTTGCCGTATACATTTTCGCCATAGGTCTCCATTGCTAGTTCGAAGATTTCTTTTCTGGTCATCAAGGGGGCTGACCCCAACACGGCTGTGCCGTTCCAGAAGTGGTCGTATGTTTCGTTGGATTCATCGAACAACTTGATCAGTTTGCAGTCATGTTCACTTGGGTACACAATTTTGCCTTGCATGAGCGGTTTCACCGTGTTGTTTCTGTTCCACACTGGTTTGGACAAACATTGCAGTTGGTGACGCAACCGATTGCCCAGGTGTCCTTATCTTTGTACGGATCTCCTGTGAAGTAAATGGCCCCAGCCGTCTGCTTCCTGCCTTCCTTCTCTGGGTTGGCGTAGGAATGGGCTTTCTCGTACTGGTCGCGGTCTACGAACTCCCATCGGGGGTCGTTGGCCTCCATTTTCCATGGCGTCTCAAGGATGCGCCATCCATGTCTTTTGGCCTCGTTTGCGAAGTACTCTTGGGCCTCCCACAGGGTCGCGCCACCTGGCGTGCTTCTGTCCCAAAGGAAGGTGCAGAGACGGATGAAGATGTTCTCCAAATCCGACATCTGGTGTAGCTTGAACAGGGTATCGAGAATGCGGCGAGAGCGTACGCTCACATCGGGGTGCTCGTCATATCCAGGGATAACGCTCCAATGGACAACGGCACCAGCGATTGCTAGGCGCGTAAGCTCTGCATGTGTTGGCATCCTCCAGAACTTGGTGATGATGACCGGAGTGAGTCCGGTCCCAGCGATCACTTCTGCGGTATCAACCGTAAGTGGCCAGTCAAAGCTGGGGTCGCCTTGAACACCGATGCGGACCCATCGTAGATCGGGTCGATTGAACATCAGGTTCATGCAGTCCATACGAAGTGATGCTCGGTCGAGGATTTGGGACACCGGAGTGTCGAAATCGATTCGGCCAAAGGTCACCCCCATGGATGTTCGGGCGTAGCACCCCCAGCAACGACCAGCACATCCTTTGACGGTGTCGCAGATGTTCGGGTCGGTCTTGGAGTTTCCGTGAATCTTGATGATTTGGGCAGGGTAAGGAGTCAATGGCAGACCTGCATCGGTATGCGTCTTCCTGGTCGCCCTTGGAATCACGGGTCCAAGTCTTCGTTCTTGCTGTTGCATGAGCGGTAGGTTCCAGATCACTCCTTGGGGAGTTCTTGGGTGTGCCTGATTTTCACGCCTCCGATGTGCATGAAGCCATCGTTGACGAAGTTCTGGGCGTACTCAAACACGGTTGTTGCGTGCCGAGCAAAGTCCCTATCGTTTTCATCACAGGTCATGAGGTAATCTCGGATGATGAAATCAACCAGCCTGTCGAGGTCCGATAATTCTGTCATGAGCGGTTCAGTCAGGATCGGTGTCAAGGAATGCTTCGATTTCATCGTCCTCGCCTCCCAACCCACTAAATGAGGCACCGCACTTGCGACAAGTGATTTCAATGACCCACTGGCCGTCAAACCACGGGTCTTGGGCTTCAAATTCACAAGTGTGGGTTGCCACCTTGAGGGTGTACCAGTCTCCTGTAGCGAAAGCCTCTTGATTGTCTATTTTCGCTTGCAGTCGTTCTTTGTCCTCTTGTTTCAGGCACATGAGCGGTCAAGCGGCAAGGAGTTCCTCGAGTTCTTTTTCAGCGAGTTCTCGCCAGTCCTCAGTATTGACTACGAACCGGCGTATCGTTACATCGGGGTAATCCTCAACGGGGAGGATTCGCCATGAACCAGGAGCCCAAAATGCCGCCTGTTCTGCATCCTTCATCGTCTTGATGAGGGAGCCATCAGGTAGCGTCATGATGACGCGCCTGCCGTTGGTAATGCACAACTTTGGGCGTTTCATGAGCGGTTCATACCGATCGTCCTCGAGTGGCCTCGAGCTTGAGGATCAGCTTGATTGTGTTCCGAAGCGTCTTTTCTGTCGCTTCATTGAGTTCCTGGGATCGCAGAACCTCGTACTTCAGCCGTAGCTTGAACAGTCGGTCTTGCTTCTCAAGTTCAAGTGGAGTGAAGTTTCCTCCTTCTCGGTTGATGATGAGGGCCTCAATACGCAGCATCTCTTGACGATACTCGTGGTTGAGGGTTTCATACCAGCTCTTGGCTGCATCTCTCCACGCTCGTCGTAGACGGACAACTTGCCCAGCCCGTTCTCTTGTGCGTTTCAGCATGAGCGGTTCAGTTGAGCCCCATCACAAATGTTGCGAACTTGGTCTTGCATTTCTTGTGTACCCAGAGGTTCTTTTGGATGGTCAGGCTTGAGCCAGGATGATTCTTCAGCATCACGGAGGGTTCACCCTTCACCATGTTCTTGCCACAGTAGATGCAAATCTGCGAATCAGTCATTGGCTTCTTGATTTTGACTCGTTCCTTGAGCGTCATGAGCGGTTCATGGGTCCATCCAGTGTGGATTAAACGGGTCTGTCGTACCTGGTTCAAATGAGCCATCAAACAGTCTCACTTCAAAGCAATCAAGGCACATCCAGTCAAGGGTAGCTTCCCCTGTTTCATCGCATCCTTCGCAGATGCACTTTACCTTCTTCTTGGGCATGAGCGGTTTCAGTAGGCGTCTTCCCAGGCAACAATAGCGTCGCGCCATTTGGTGCCATTTGAATTGGAACCCATTCCGTAGGTCTCCTGTGCAATCACACAATCGTAAAGCGTGTTGTAGACCTTACGGATGAAGTTTTCCGCCTCTTCGGGGTCGATCACATCTCGGATCAAATGGCAGAAAGCCAGGTATCCGCTGTACACGCCCCCGCCTCGACGGGATCTGAGTTCTTCTTGGTGTTCACGAAGGTGCCCGACCTTTCCTTTCAGGTGCTCGGGACCGTAGTTTTGATTGTACACGATTCGTGCCATGAGCGGTTCAGACATTCAACGCATTAACCGATGCAGACATCCAGATTGGTTCCTTTGTCCCTGATCGGTGGTTGATGATGAGTTGATGGTCGAGCACGAGAAGGTTGAGTTCACCTTTTCGGCAGGTTGGTTGCAGGATTTTGTTGACTGCGTAGGTGTCGAATGACGGTGCCTCTGTTTCATCGTCTGTGAGATGATTCAATTCGGCTTCATTCCCGTCGTAGATCACACGAAACACTTCACCTGTGATTCCGCCGTTTGAGCAAATCATCACCACCTTTCCATCTTCTTGGATGAACTTGATGCGCGATGTTGTTGCGGAGGCGGTCTTGAGGTTCTTCATGAAAACCACCGGCTTGTTCACGCTAAAGCTAGAGTCAGCGTACCACAAGTCTTCCACATCCATTTTCCCTCCTGAATTATGCGAGTCGCAGTCTGAGGGGAGGATTTTGCGGTCGAATGGTTGCTTCAATGGGAACATGTCGTCGTCGATAGGGATCTTGCTGAGTCGGATGGTCGGACCGGTAACAGGTCCATCAACCATCGAAGCGCGAAGGTCGACGCCCGCCAGGGCGCCCCAAAGTTTTCGTGTTCGTGTAAAACCGATCCCTTCAGGCGACACGATGATGTCGCTCACCGTCTCGTAGGTAAATGGCGTAACCATCTTGCGGAATCGGTCAAACGATGCTCCGTCGATCTTGACCACGAAGTCTACATCCTGGACATGAATTCGTACCTCGTCCTCTGGCTCCACCTCCTCGAACAGCTCGTCCATGACGAGCCCAAGTTCCTCTTCAGAGATGCCCAACCGGAGGGCGATGATTGGTCTTGCTTCAATCCATTGCATGAGCGGTCAGGCTGTCATTTGTTCGAGCCCTTCTTGGAGATCCATCAGATGGTTCCAGTAGTCAATGAACACCTTTGTCCCCTTGTCGGAACGACATTGCCACTTGATGGCTTCACCAAGGATTTCGTGTGCCTTTGTGAAATCAATGTCGTGTTCTTCACACAGGTCTTTGAGCATCGAGAATACCTTCTCGATTGGTCCTTTTGACCCATATTGCTTGAGGTACTTCAGAGTCCCCTTTTCGTCTTTCATAGGCATGAGCGGTCAGCTACTGTGAAGCGCTGCGGGGAGGTTTTGATGATTTTGAAGCGTTCATCACCTCCGAGGTAGGACTTGACTGCTCCGTGATGGATGTCGGGTCCCTTTGCCTGACGGACCTTATCACACAGGTCCAAAGCCAACAACGGGCTGTCGGCTTCGCAAAGGACCTCATACGCCTTATCACGGAAGCGGTCTCGTTTCCAGTGTTTGTTGATCCTGGTCATGAGCGGTCACGGTCATCGGAATGACCGTGCGGAAATGGACCTTTCGGGACTTGGTTGTCCTTTGTGTCTTCAACAGAAGCTCCAAAACCCGATCGTACATGTAGAGGGAACATTCACCCTTTTTCAGTACAGCCTTTCCGAGTTTAGCGAGATTGTCGACAGGCTTGAATGATAATCCTTCAGGTGTGTTTCCTGTTCCGTGGTTCATCCAAGAATCGTCTTCGGTCAGTTGAACCCGAATGCGGTCCATGTTTCTCCCACTTTTGTCTGTCCAACCACGGGTCATGTAGAGACCCGATTCGTTCCATTCCATTTCTAGTGGGAGCCCTGACATCAAGCGCAATGCCTTGAATGCCCGGTAGGGGGATTCTGTCAAATGAGTGCATTCAACCAGCTTTCCCTTTACTTTGTTCAAGACTGAGGCCTTCAGGATGTCTCTCTCACCGTAGGGTTCTAAACCTCCGATGACGGAATCCACTATTCCGGCCTTGACTTTCAGGTTGGTCTTCTCAACAGCGATATGGACTGTTTTTGCGGAACTATCTCGTAGTTTCTTGCGAAGTGTCCGGACATTCAACATGACGGTATGGGGTACAACATGCCCCCATTGGTATGCCGCCAGCGGTTTTTCTTGATCGCAGATCACTGCCCATGTAGGGCATGAGGTCACCATGCAAACAGCCATCACTTCGACGCTGTTTTTCGGCTTGCCTCCTTCAATCCATTCATCAATCGTGAGAAAAATGTAGTCTCCTCCAGCTTGGTTGGCCACCAGGTTGATGGCAAGGAGCAGATCCTGTTTTTCAATTTCAATCATGAGCGGTTTCATTCCATCAGTTCGTCAAGTGCTTGATCGAGGAGAGCTTGCTGCCGACGCTCGATGTGTTGCTTGACGGTGTACCTGATTGTACCCTTCGCATGTGGCTGGCTCCCATCGTTGGGGTAGCGCAGTTGAATCAATGCGGCCTTGCCGTGCTTGTTGTGGTCAGCACATTGGGGCTTGTCGCAATATCCAGTTGCATAGGGCTGCCGGTGGTGACCGGCAAAGCAGGTTCCATTGGACTTGACTGGCTCGCCATCGGCGTGCCATTGTGCGTGCTTGTCCTTGAGGTAGAAGTTTTCCTCGATGGCTAGGGCTTCTTTGAGCCCTTTTCCATCAGCATCAACCAGACGGTCCACTTCCCATTCTTTCACGAATGGACACCACATGCACGACGACTTTTGGACTGGGGAACCATCTCCCCGGTAGTCCCATCCAAGGGCGTCAAGCATCTCGAGGCACTCCTTCCGGTCCATACCCAAATCCATGAGAGGGTAGCCGTAGGTGTGTCCAAGGATTTGATTGCCCTTGAGGTCGTTCTTTCTGCGGTTTGCTGTGAACCTGTCTGATCGTCCCGACTCCCCTGCTTCAATGCCAAGGAGCCAGTGTTTGGTGCATACTTCATGGTTCCCGAAGGTTCGGTCGCCCCATTTCTGTTGGACTTGACCTTTGAACCTCATCGAGCACACATGGCCGCCGCTGCTTCCAGGAATCACAGGAAAGCTTCCGCCATCCATCAGCCATTCAAAAATCGTGTACACCTTCGGCGTCTTCTCGTACTCAGGCTTCACCTCCTTGTCGAGCTTTTTCCACTCGGTCCAACGAAGTTCCTCGCCTGTTTCGCGATGCTTGTAGATGTTGATCTCGTGACGGACGGTGACGAGAGGAAGCCCGATTTCTTCGCACCGCTTCTCAGCGTATGCAATGTTCTCGTAGGTCTCTGGCCATTCGGAGCCAGGATCGGAGAACACCGCCGCCACGATTGGCGGCAAAGCTTGGTCGAGCTTCTCCCGAGTGATTCCAAGTTGTGCGGCTGCGCGGTCTCGGTCGAGGACCATTGCGAGAAGCGCCGTAGAATCGACGCCTCCACCGTAGGACAGGATGTTCACTTGTTCAGTCATGAGCGGTCACTGCACCTCGATTGTATCGAGGGCCTTTTTGATTTCGTCTCGGAGCTCAAGATCAAACGATGACGACTCTGCGTCCATGTAAAGTGTTTCCATGATGATCTCGTAAGCCCAATCGGGCATAACAAGGGTTACTTGCTTGGTCATGAGTGGTTCACTTTCACTTTCACATCTTAGGGTGTAAGTTGATTGATATACCAGAGCCTCTGATTTCCGTTGCTCTGGTGGACGGCGAGGGTCGGGGTCTGCACTTTTGCGTGTGTCGACCTCCCCGAGGGAACTCGCCGTCCATCAGGCAACATGCAGATCACCCCTAAGATCGTGTCGGTGAGCGGTTCATTCCTGGTCGAGCCAGGAAAGGTCGATGGATCGGATGGCTTCGTCGAACTCATCCGACCGTAGAACTTGGTGGCAAAGGTTTGTGTTCCCATGCTTGTGTTCGACTCCTCGACCGCTGCCCAAAATTGTGGAAACAGCGAGGTAAGCGAGGTTTGCGATGAAGCGTGCGTCGTTGCAAGGGCTTGAAGCGTTGGTAGACCAACCAGCAGCAGCCATGCGCTTCACAAAGTCGAGGTCGACAAACGATGGTACTTCTTCACCGAAGGCGTTGGAAGTGGCGCAGAGGCGCCAGTACCAGTTCTCCGGGTCACGGCTGATGAGTCTGTGTTCGTTGAACACATTGCACATCGAACCAAGAATCCAGCCATTTGTCCATTGCAGTTCTTTTTCTGAGAATCCCTTTGAGATTCCGTTCGTAATTCCTACTAGTAGAGGCATGAGCGGTTTCTGCTGCTCCCAAAGTGGCGTGTCCGAAGACGCAGGCCAGGGTAGCGCCAGTTTTGTGACCGGGGCTCGATCGTTTCCTCCCGTGGCAATAACCAGGGCTTGAGCTTCTGGACCCAATTGATGCCCCGGGAAACAGAGTGTGCTTGCGCGGCGCGCTGCAGTGACCCCTTCCAGGCGGGCATGTTCGTCCAACTTGCTATCTCCCAATGGTCTACCACGCCTCGGTTCCACGAACCCAAACGGTATGGCGCACTCTTCCAGTCACTGCCTAAGACTGCGTGACGGGGAGCGTGCAGAAAGCGGTCACCCTTCTTGTGAGCTTGCGAGGACCTGGATGCAACTGAGATTCTTCACGCTAGACCTTGATCTTGCGCTACTTCTTCTACGGTGCTGAGGTCTCCCCGTCTTGTCGTCAGGGTGAGTGAGCGGTTGAGGGTTTCATTCCTCTTGTTCCGAGTTCTTCTCGTTCATTGCTTGCATGAACCTCTCGACGAGGGCGCGAGCCCCCCCGGCTTCAAAGTTCGGCGACAAGCAGTTGCGCGTAGGCATATCTTCCCATGTCTGCTCTTGGCCGGACATGAGGACCGTGCCTTGTACGCAGTCGTAGATGAGATTGCCGGAAACGGCGAAGTCCCCTGCGAAGCTACCGTACTGGCTCCAGATTGGATCGACGAGTGCTTCCTCGAATCGGATGCCTCGACGGCGGTGGTAGTCTGGGTGCTTGCCATCCATAGCTTCGGGTTCAGGTTCAATGACTTGGTCGATGCCGTCGAAAAGATCCTTGTAGCAGAATTCAATGAATGAATCTTGACCGTTATTGATGTACATGGTGATATTTTCTACATCGCCACTGTCGTGGCCGCCGTAGAAGTGAATATCGAGCTTGGACACACCGATTTCCTGCAGTATCGCAAGGGTCTCACCAGGAGACGGCAACTTGCGCTTGGTGCGGATCTCGGTTTCACCACGGTAGTTCTCATATTCGTACTCGACGAATCCGAAAAGTTCCTTGGTTGCCACTAGGACTTCCATGATCTTCAAACGGAGGGTATCTCGGATATTGGTGTTGGCACTTTGTTCTTGTGTCATGAGCGGTTCAAAGCATCCTGCACCGAGGGCATGCAACGCCGAAGCGTTCCACGACCGGGCATTCTGCCATCGTTCGTTGTTCATCTGCATTGAGGTTGCCCCAGCAATGCTCCTCTGCGTATTCCTTGACCTCTTCAGGGGCTTCAAGAGACACGGCGAGGATTGGGGTCCATTCGTACGGGTCGGGTTGGTCGTCTGGTATCTGGGTGTTATGGAGGCAGAATTGGTTAATTCCTTCTCGGCCAGTCACTACATCGGTAATCCAGTATTCCTCGCCGACCTCAAGTTCAAGCTCATCTCCTTTGCTGTTGGTGATGATGAACTTACGGCCTTTCAATTGGAAGGCTCTGTCGACGCCAAAAGGCATCTCAATGAAGTCTTCTTCGAACCAGTATTGTTTCATGAGCGGTTGTGAGGTTCATTCCTCTTCGGCGTAGCGTTCTCCGTGACCTTCCATCACCCACGATCCGATACCGTTTCCGTTCGAATCGGTGATGAGTCCACCAATAGCTCCATTGCTCACGGATTGCTTGATCTCGTCAAGGATTTGCGTGATTTCAGGTAAAGGTGTCTCGTCAAACGCTGCGTTGTCCATCATGAAATGCATTCTGAATTGGGCCATGAGCGGTCGTAGTGGCGCCACAGTCGTTCGTAGACCGAGTAGATCGGAATGAACACGATGGTGCTGTAAATGATGAATGGTCCTACCATCGTCATGTAGTCCATGTCCATGAACCAACACCACGCCAGGGCGAAGGGTTGGAAGACAATGGTCCCGTAGACGGGGCGGAAGAAGTCCTTCCAAAAGTGAGGTCGCATGAGCGGTTCATTCTGTGATCAGTTCAAGGTCACGGGGGAAGATGTAGAATTTTGTCCAATTGTCCCAGACCAAATCCAGTCCGGCGAACAAAAATCCGTGTCTTTCACACTCCTTCTCAGCCTCTTCCAAGGCCTTCTCGATGTTTTCTTTCGTCACATCCGTAGGAAAAATCAGTTCCTCGGTGTCGCCGTGTTTGTCTTCGTTGTCTCGGTAGAAATGGACAAGCCAGAATTTCGAATCTGTGTTTTCCATGAGCGGTTCAAAACACCATTGGTTTTTGGTGTAGCAAGCAAAAGTGGATTCCCCTCATCACTGCGTCGAAGACGAATTGAGCTTCACGCTCAGTCATCAACCCAGTAGCCAAGGGGCACTTGTTGTGTTTGGATTTCGTGACGGCCCAAACGCCCCACTCTTGTGAGGGGTCTTGGTCGCCGGGGTAGATCGTGTGAACAAGCACGATGTCCAAGTTTGCGTCGCAGACATTGGGTTTGGTCACATCCATGATGTCCTTCTCGAGCTTGCAAAAATCTGGTTTCTCTTGACGGATAACCTTGTGTTCCATGAGCGGTTTCAACCCTGGTAGGGTTCGTATTCGTTGGTCGTTGAGTTCCATTGGAAGTACTGCCCATACCCTTGAATGTACCACTGGCCAGAGCCTGGTGGCATCTCAAAGGGCTCACCCCATCCTGTTGCGCCTTGCTCCATCGGGACCTCGAATTGAGAGGCAACAGGCGTGAGATTGACTTGTCTTCGGCTTGGGATAGCCACCAAGACAGGAAGCCAACACCACACCAGCACCGTAAGGTAGCCAGCGTAGAAGGCGGGGGTATGAACGAATTCAGGCAGATCTACATTCGGCAGATCGTACTCAAGGTATGTTGCACCTACATAACCGATGGCTCCGAAGAGCAAAATCAGTCCTGTGATGCGGCGGGTTGCCATTGCAACGAGGTTCGTCATGAGCGGTTGTAGTGGGTTCAACTAGAAAGGCGTGTCCGTGAGGAACTCTTCCATCATCTCAACCCTCTTCACCTGGTTTGTTCGGGCATCAAGGTCGATGATGGTGTTCACTACCTGTGTTCCATCCATCTTTGTGACTGTGCAACGAGACCTTGGCTTGAGGTAAATGCGATACTTGCCGATCGTCCCATCCTCTTCTTGCCTGTTCTCGTCTACGATTGCGAAGTCTCCCGCCTTGGTAAGGCGACACTCCATTTGCCCATCCTCGGTCATGCGAGTGATGGAAATGTCGGGGCCGCATTCTTCCAAGAGGAAAACCTTCAGCGCATCTTCTGATTCATGCCAGTCTTGTTCTTGGCCGTCACTCGTCGTGTACTTCAGGTTCATGAGCGGTTTCCACCTTAAGCGCTACTGCGCACAACGGCGTCTGTGTACCCGATTGAAAGGTCCCAAGCCTCGACATAACGCTCCACCCCTGGAGTCAGCTCCAACATGAGCTGTGCTGTAAAGGGGTGAAGAAGCAGCCAGTCTTCCAGTTCGGGCAACCATTCCTTGGCTTGCTTCAGAACTGTAATCGGGTCTGTTTCCTCGTTTTCCATCTCAGGGTCGATGACCGGACAATGGGGTTCGGCCAGTTCCTCAAAGAGCAACTGATTCAGGGCATCGTGTACTTGCTGTTCTTCCTCCCAAAACGAGATTCCCCGAAGGAATCCTGGTTGTGTTTCGTTGGGCGAGTCGTATGATCCATCATCTCGAATGTAGAGGACATGAATCGTTCCTTTTCCAGCGTTCATGAGCGGTTTAGCAGGGTTCTCCTGGGTCGAAGTTTCCACCTTCATCAGAATCCATGGCCTTCAGGGTCAATTCAACCCAAGCGGCATCTTTGTCGTCGTAGATCACCGACGCGCCCTCGTCGAAATGCATGATGCTCTCGACTTCTTGGCCTTCGAGGTTGTAGTTCTCCAAGTGGTAAAACACGACATCAGCCCCCGGTGGGCTCTTTTGGAGGATTTCAATGAGTTCTCCAACGGTCAATTGCTTTTTCATGAGCGGTCACTCACCAACGAATTCACCGTGGTAAGGCATTTCTGTGTGGTTATGGTCCGGACGGACCAGTTCAAGGTCGAATTGAGGCGACATGAGCGGTTCACGATTTCTTTTTCGGCTTCTTTCGTCCCCATTTGAGGATTTCAAAGCTTGTTGCTTCTACGACGAAACCTGATCGTTGGGCAGTTTGGACTTCCAACGATCTGTAGGGTTTGAGTTCTCGAGGCAGTTCAATTGGCCCTGCGTCTCGGAGTTCCTCCAACAATTCCTCTTTGAGTTCGTCAACCTGTTTTTTCAATTGGTTTTGCTTGTCCATCAAGGTTCTAAGCTCCTTGATTTTGTCGATTTGCGAAAGCATGAGCGGTTGTTGGATTCACAGGGCATCCACAGACCAACGGTTCACCTTGATTTTCACATCCGGGTAGTAGTGGTCGTGGCATAGCTGTACTTGGTAGGCAAGCATTCCATCGGGTTCTGAGTCGTAAGCTCCGTATCGGCTAAACAGACCCATCACAATCCTCATGTCGTGCTGTAGCTTTTGGGCGAAGTCCATCGCGTCCTGTTGCCCAAAGGGCACCCCAGGCTTCTTGGTTGCGCCGTACATGTCCCGTGCCATCAAATTGAACGACATGTTCAGGATCTCTGCGACCTCATCACAGTTCATCGTACTTGAGTACAGTTGCCATGATTCAGCGTCCATGTTGCAGGTGTAGTGTTCCATGAGCGGTAGTTGACCCTCACAAGTCCTTTTCCTTTACCTCTTGACGAACTGTGATCACAGCCCTTTCTCTGTTCAGCAAGAGACGCAAATCGCTCAAAGAGATTTGCAGGGGGATGTAGGTCATCCCGTCCTGTGCAGTGTAGGTATCACAGTCCCGAAGGGCGTTCCTGTTCAAGGAAAGCTTGAGGCTGTCTTCGGCAGTCGAGCGTCGGGCGTATCCGGTTAGGATGTTTTCAGTCATGAGCGGTTTGACCCTCAGTTGGGTCGGTAGCAGTTCGATGGTTCTGTGACCACACGAATGCGGGCGTCAGCCATTGACTCAAGCGTGACGGCTTCACCGTCAATCTCAATCACGGTGGCAAAATCGCCTGCTTCGAGGGTCTTGTTGCCATTTGAGATTGTTGCGTAGACGGTGACGAAGTCGCCCTCTTCCAAATCGTAGGTGTTTTGCGTGTAGGTCTGTTCTGCTGCGGATTCCACCAGCTTGCGCAGGTGGGCGTTCACTCGGTTTCCCATGAGCGGTTGGCTTCAAAAGCCTTCTATGGAGACGATCCATTCAATTTCAGCCTCGGTAAGTGCTGCAAAACCTTCAGGGTCGTCCTTCTCAAAGCGAATCTTGGTTTCTTCGGTGTTGGGTTCCCATTCGACCTTCTTGCGTGGGTCGTTTTCTGAGAGTTCATCCCATTCTCCATAGGTGAGACCATGGCGATCCACTCGCCAATCAGGTTCACCACCGATTTCATCGCCCCACATGTCGTCTTCTCGAAGGTCCCACCAATGGCTTCCCAGCTCGATGGCGACATTCCTCACCGTAAAGCCTCGGCTTTTGATAAGGAATTCAAGCCATTCTGAGTCCGGGGTCCACTTGCAGGCCCATTCCAAAACCAAGGTGTTTTCATCGGGTCGTTCTACAATCATGTAGTAACCCCGAGGTTCCTTGTTCAGTTCGTTCTGCAGGGTGGTTATCGCCAGGGCGCTTGTTTCAAGCCCTGTGTGGGTAATCTTCGTGTAATTGTGACACCAGTTTGCCATGAGAGGTGCTCTCCACCACCGATTCATGGTGGGAGTTCAAACCGCATTCCAAATTTGGTCCAGGGCGGCATCTGGAGAGCGAGCGGTTTTCAGACCAAGCCGGCTTCTTGCCAGTATTCCCTGATCTTTGCGATTGTTTCCTCGGTGTCCTCCGGGATTGGGAGGTCGAGGACGATTTGCTTCACATGGTCCGGACGACGGAGCACGATGTCTTCCCAAAACGGGCTTTCGATCAGTACCTCCTTGCTTCCGGTTTGGTGATAGTCGGGGGCCATGCTACGGATTCCCTCTTCGGGATGGACGAACCAGGCTTGGATGAAGTAGCCGTACATTGGGCTCTCTGCTCCAAGCAATCCGCCGGTATCAAACCCGTAGCTCAAGGTCCATTCTCCTGTTACTTCCATGTCGTCGATTGAGCTGTGTGCTGTGCGATCTTCATGGGTGATTCCTTTGAATCGTGACATGAGCGGTGCTATAGGCGGTATCCTTCCTTGTCGTGAAATGCATGGAATTCGTATCCAGCTTCGATTTTTTCAACGATTGTGAAAATATCGGTGACTTCAAGGAGCAAGTAGCAATACTTCTTTTGGCGGTCGGACCACAATTCGGATGGTCCGTTTCGTTCAGAGTAGATCAATCCTATCGTTCCTGTGCCTTCCGGCCATTTTCCTTTCGGAGGATAGGCCCAAGCTCGATTCCCGAACTCGAAATCACTTACCATGAGCGGTATCAGCCTTCGTAATCGTTCTCAAGGAACGAGGCGACGGCCTTCAACCCTTCTTCGATTGAAGGGGCTTCATTGACTTCAAACAACACAGCATCGTGCAAAAAAGGACGAATCCGCTGCTTTGCTTCATTGGTCAACTGTAACCACAGGTGGTCCGGAATTATGGGCTCTCGTTGCGCGTAAAGGCCGATGAAGTATTCCATTCCTGTTGGGGTCGCTGTTGGGTGAATCCTGAGATGACCGAACTTGCTGATTTCTTCCATCAGCTTGTTGAGGTCGGGCAACAGGTTGTCCCAGACGACCTTCTTGACAGTCATGCGAAGGTCTTGGTCTGCATCGAAGATCCATGTTTCGTCTCCATTGTTTTCAATTTCGGCGTAGTCTGTGAGGTCTTCATCCTCAACCTTCCATTGGTCGTTGAGGGTATCGAAGAAGTGTCCAGCCATAGCGCCGTCATATCCGTACTTGATGTGCATGAGCGGTCTCAACCGTACTCCCAATACCAGTTCTCTCCTGCGGAGGCGGCTTCGGCAGCACGGATAACAAGGTCGAATTTGCGTTCAAGTTCAATGATTCGTTCCTCAAGTTGCTTCAGGAAAGCGAGCCCTTTGTCGCTGTCCCAAGCCTGTTTGAGATCGTGAAGCAATTTCCCTTGCTGAATGAATCGCCACTCGAGGTCATCGATGGCTTCTTCAGTCGTTTTGTTCATGAGAGGTGTTCCAGACCTGCACCTTGTATCGTCCACCAAGAATGCTGTCCGTGAAGGTGGATTCTACCGATTGGATGTGGTCTGGGTTCTTCGAGAGCACATTCGTCAGCGTCTGCATGGTCGTACCATGCCTCGTCGTGTTGTTGATGTGCTCAAAAATAGCGGTTGTGGAGCTTGCGCCCTCGGAATTGAGGTACTTCACAACCAGGCTCAGGAGTCTCTTTGTTTTGCCCATAAACGGGCATAAGCGGGAGCGGTATTTCAAAACATCTCATGACCATTCTGTGATGCGTGAGCCCTTGGGCTTGTTGAATCCAAGATCGTTCTTCAGCCGATCAAAGCCGGCGGTCAGGAACTCCTTGGACATTTCAATCCCAACGGCGAAACGGTCAGTCAGCATTGCTGCCATGCCCAGGCTGAAAGACCCTGCAAATGGGTCAAGCACCGTGTCTCCAGGGTTTGTGGAGAACTTCAGGAGCTCGATTAGCAGTTCCACGGGTTTCTCGGTTTGATGCACCTTGTTCTTGCCCATCACTCGGGCGTGCGTAAGGACATCGGGAATCGAGTTGTTGATCCTGCGTCGCTTCCCCTTGGAGAAGAACAGGATGAGTTCGTGGCGTGGTCGTCCGTTGTAGCCAAGGGAGATGACCTTCTTGTCCCAGACCCATTGAGAGTTGAATGTGAATCCAGCATTCTCAGCGAGTTTGACCTGGTTGTAGATGTAGTCAATCGTGTCTGCCTTGGCGGCGGGCATGAAACAGAAGAAGTGGCCGTTTGGCTTGAGAACGCGGTGCATTTGCGAGAACAGGTCATGGTCGAGGTCTTTGGTCTCGAAGTCCCATCCCTTGTTCAGATTGCGCTTGCGTGTCGTTCCTCTTTGCATCTGGTCATTGAGCACAGCGTAGGGTGGATCGGTGATGATGGCGTCAAAGGAATCGTCCTCAAAATCAGCCAACACCTCCCAGGCATCACCCTCGATGAGGGCACATTGGGAGTCACCAACGGTTGCGATGTAGACACCGCGCCCTACGCGCTTGAAGCATGAATTGATGTTCTCATTGAGCCTACCTCTGATGGTGGACTCCTTCTCCCCAGGGAACGCCTCGTAGATCTCCGAGAGGTGATGGGCGTTCTTGAGAAGAAAGTCAATCAATCTGTCTTTCAAAGTCATGAGCGGTTTCAGTCAAGGAAAAAATCCCTGAGGTCATTCGGATGCCATCGGGGAAAATTGGGACCAGGATTGAGGACTTTTAGGCATTCAGCAATGAGTTCCATAACCCTCTTGTCTCTTGATTCAATCTCCTCAGGCGTCAAATCGTTGTCTTCACGACTTCCCAGTCCGAGAGCCCACCACAAGTAGTACAATCCGTGATCGTCGCTGTTTGCTTCCCAGTAACGAACACAAGTCCAAATTGCGTTATGTTGGCTTGGAGTCAGTTCGATTCGTTTCATGAGCGGTTCAATTGATTGGAGCCGGCTTGAACTCACTTGGACGGGGTTCGTTGTGCTTCCCAGAGCGAGCTTGCCGGATCATCCAGCTTTCGGTTCCGACCAGAGCTGAAACCCAATCACGAGGCGACGGGATGAACCCGAAGTCTTCGAGAAGGTGTTGTTCTCCGATCCATTGAGTTGGGATGGTCTGTCCGTCGCTGTTGGTCAATGACGGCCCGAATACCTCAACCATCGTGTTGATGCCCTGGCTGTGGTGCCTGAACATTCGATGGCGGAAGTCATGGATGTGCTCCTTCGGGGCGTCAAACCATTCGTGGATGGCGAGGTAATCCTCGACTTTTCCTCCGTACTTTTGGACAGAACCCATTGCATGGTGTAGTGCGTGACTCATGAGCGGTAGTGAGGTTTCACTGGTTCTTCCATTGAGATCCCTCGGGTTGCTTATTGGGCTCCCATGTCCCGTATGCGAGACTGTCGTCTCTGAAGTCAATCCAGAACCCTTGGCCAGACGCGATGCCATCAAAGATGGAGTCGTCGATCGGCAGGCACTCCACGAAGTCATCGCCACCTACAGCTTCACGACTCTTTTCCCAGCAATCGGGGATTTCATCAGGATCGTAACCTTGGGCGAAGATGGCTAAGGACCATTTGTTGTCGCGTTCATTCACCAGTTCTTCGGTCGAACCGGACATGATGTAAATGCCTCTGTCCTTCACAAAGTCAATGTGTGCCGTGTCCTGCATCTCTGGCTGTACGCCATATGGATCAGTCCACTTGGTAGCGTTCTTTGTGTGTTCAAAGATTGTCCTCAAATTGTCTGAGGGCACAAAAATCAGTTGGGTCATGAGCGGTTCATGCGTCCTCGTAGACGCAATTGTCCATGTTTCCGGACTGATACTCTTCAATCAGAAGGAATGTAGCTTCGTACAAAACCGTGTGGTCCATCATTTCCCAACACATTTCATTCATTTGAATGATGTTCTTGGCGAGCTTGTTCGGCAAGCTCTGTGTGATTTCCAGCAGTTGATTGTACCATTCGGGGTCTCTTTCTTTGATTGGGTCAACTTCGTAGCCGTTGAAGACAAACTGCCTCGGCTTCTGTGTGAATTCGTTAGCTGTGTCAAGCCGTTTATTCATGGTCATGAGCGGTTCAGGGCTTTCGTACCTCGGTGACGGCGTGGACGATTTCAATGTCCATCTCCCAGCCACAGTTGGAGCATGTGTAGGTGTAGGTGGTTGCATCACCACCCTCCTGCTCTAGCGTTCCTTCTGCTTGGCAATGTGGGCATTGTCCGCCCCATAGTTCTCCGGGGGCGAGAGTGTCTCCTTCTTCGTAAGAATGTCGGGTCATGAGCGGTTCATCGGCGTTGGACAAAGTCCATCGTCGATTGCCAATACGAGATGACTCCCTCTGGCCTCTCGGCCCATTCCTGTTCGGAAGGTGCTTCAATCATGTCGTAGCGCCAGTCCCAGAAAAGTTCGAGGTCAAAGTCCCCACCAAGTTTGGGTGGCCGTGCGATCTCCCAAAGGTTCACATCCAAGAACCCAGGGATTGTTTTCTCCCAGTATTCCTTCGGACTTAGCGGTGTATCAACCAAGTAAGGTTCGTTTTGGTCCCCATCTCCTGTCGTTTCAACGATGTAAAATCGCGATTCGGTGTTCATGAGCGGTCTCAGAGACGGCGTCGGACAGCGTCCCTCAGGGCTGTGAGCCTCTGCAGGTATTCGTCCAAGTCCGAAAGGGTCTCTTCGTAGGCGTCCACGATTTGCTCGATCTTGCGTTCGACCTGCTTCTCCTTCACAAAGATGGAAGTCATGGTCTTTGGATCGTTGTCGTGGACAACAGGGACTGGCCCCGAGTAGCCGCCTCGCTTGTTCTTGCGTAGAGGCTTGATGGTTCTCCCATCCGTGTCTACCATTGGAGGCTCCACAGGGGGTTCCAGTACATGTTCTGTTTCGACCTGGTCCGACCATCGCAAATCAAGCGTTGCGGAGGTGTCGAGTTGTTCGTCCGTCACAGGTTCGGGCTCTGCCTCTGGCTCAGGCACCACGGGGGGTTCTGGCTCAGGGATTTCAACCGATGGAGATTCCGTTTCAATCACCGGCTCTGGCTCAAGTTCCACTTCGGGAACAGGCTCAGGCTCTTGCGTTGGTTCTTCCACGGGCTCCGGCTCGGTTTCCGGCTCGGTTTCTGGGTCCTCAGGGTAGAGGATGTCCAGAGATTTCTTGACGGCTTCAGCCTCTTCAGGGGTAAGGTCCTCTTCGGATTCCTCCCAAAAGTCGTCGGCTTCTTCCTCTTCCTCGTCGTCTTCTTCCTCAAGGAGGGACGCGAGGTCACCTGGTTCCTCAAGCTCATGTCCGAGTAGCTCTTTCATGGCGAGGATCGGGTCTTGGTCGTTCTGAAGTGCTTGAGTCGCTATATCCCACAGTTCTTCGCCCCGAAGGCGCTCTTCTGCGGTCAAATCGGCCATGAACTCGGTCACGGTATCGATGAGTTCGGGTTCAGGATCAGTGTCCTTTTCCGGAGTCTCTGTTCGGTCGTAATAGCTCACGAGGCGTTCGTTGAGGACGCGGGCCATCTCAATCATTCGAGAAGTCCCTGCGGGGAATTCGTCAAACGCGCCTTCTGCGACAGCGTCTTCAAGCACAATTTTTGCGAGCTTACGCTTCTTGCGAATGCGTCTCTTCAGTTCTTCATCTGCTTCAGCCTCCTCTCGCGAATTCATTCGTTCAAGGATGCTGTCGATGTCTTGCATCATTTCTGCTTGCATGAGCGGTTCATAGGTCGTAGAGACCTGATTCACGGATGAGTTTCGCAGCCTTGCCGGCGTTCGGCCCGATGTAATTCGGGTTCACATCCGTTGATTCAAGTGCAGCGACAATCAATCCGAGGATGATGTTTTGGTGCTTCAGTAGCGTGAGCTTCTGTCGAGTCAAGGCGATCTCAAGAGGCTTCGTGTCCTCTTGGTTTTCTTGGGATTGCTCGGCTGCTCGATTTGTTTCCTCAAGCACTTGTTTTGCAGTTTGGATCCATTGTGGTTCAGTTTGCATGAGCGGTTCAGTCGACGCGAATCGCGCCGAGTTCGTCGTCCCAGTAGGAACCAATCACCTTCACCTCGATGTCCTCGATTTTGAAGTGCTTCAGGTTCTCCTGGACACAATGGACGCCATAGACGGCCATGTTGATGTTGATTGAGACTCTCCAGAGCTTGTCCCTGTAAAGGGTGATGTACTCGTAGGACTCGTGAATTGAGTCCTTGACTGGAGGAAAGCGATCTGTGCTGGTGAAAGCAAGAACCTGCCCATCAATCGTGTGATCTTCCCAAGCATTCCATGTGTTGTACAGGACGAGGAACTTCTCCTCATCAATGTCGTCATGGCTCGAGAATGTCCACGGTATGAGTTCATCGTGTTCATGTCCTTCCCAGCTCCATTCGCCAGTCTCTGGATCTCCATCGTCACCCAATTCGCCGGTGCGAGGTGGGTAAAATTGGTTCAGCAGTTCAGTTTCCTTTTCGTTGAATCTGGTCATGAGCGGTACTCAGAATCCGTTCGTGACTCCATAGTCGTGCAGGATTTCGAATATGGCTTTCAAAGCCATGACTTCGACGGATTTGATGTTTTTTCGATTCATTCTCTCGAGGGTACCACCACAGGTGATGTCGTACCAAGAAAGAACTCGGAAAAGTTGTCGAGTCAAGGCTGGTCCATCAGGACCATCCCATGGACCGGTGTTTTCCTCCAACCAATCGTCGAGTTGAGCGTGTAGTGCTTTCATGAGCGGTTCCTGTATCATTCTGCACACCAGGTTGCGTCGGCAGGCCATTGATGGTAGATGTAATCTTCATTCAATTCGCCGGAATCAAGGAACTTAGGGCCGTGGTACGATGCCGATGCGTGGTACGCATGGGGCTCGACATCGACCAGCTCAAGGGTGAGGGCGACGATCAGTTCCTTGAACATTTGATCGGTCATCGTCGTACGCCCACCGATGTGGAGGTTGTCGTCTTCTCCTTTCCAGTCGTAAATGGTGAATTGCTGACCACGGTAACGGCCCCAGAAGTTCACGGATGACTTGTACCCATCGTAAATCGGGTATTGTCCAGATACCGTGATCAATCGGGCCACCGTTTCAGCGAAGGAGTAGGGAAGTGGTTGCCACAACCCTACCCGGCTCGTGCCAGTCATTTCGCCAGCACGCCATTCAATTTCGGTGTCCACGCGGATGTTCTTTGTTGTCATGAGCGGTTTCAGAACTCGTTCGTCTTCCCTGTCTTCAGCAAGGACACGACCATTCGGTTCAGGGCAATCATGCGTTTGTACAAGTGCTCGTTTTCGATGTCTTCGAAATAGCTCATCAGATCCTCATATTCACTCATGCTCCATGTGTGTTCAAGAACTAAGCGTTCAACAGTTTCAACATCGGTCGCAGGTGCAGTATTCGGAAAGGTGGCTTCAAGCATTTGGCTTACCCAATCTTCGTTCATGAGCGGTGAGGCTTGTTTCATCCCTGGAGAACGGACATGCCTGTTGCCAGGACATTCTCATAGGTTCCAGCCATCATCTCGTTCACAACGACCTGTGTATCAGCGTAGGACCATCCATTGCGGTTCAACTGGCGCTGCACATAGCCAATCACTGCGAAGGCGTTTCCATCAACACCAATGAGGGTGCCTGGTGCCTTGCCGTTCTTCTCAATCAGTTCAATGATTTGCGGGTTCATGAGTGGTGAGGCCTAGTTCTCTTGCTGCCAATTCAATGGCAACCTCAAGGGGGATTTTGTTACCTCCCTTGGCGCGATAGTTGTAGGCCATGTAGATTTTCACGGTTCTTTGAGAGTGTTCTTGATTCAAAATATCCATGAGCGGTTCACCTGAGTTTCGTGGTTACGAGTGTTTCCCGTCATTCACGGTCGCTTCTCTGGTACCGTTCTTCCATTTGAACTCACTCGTGAGATGCTTCAGGTTGTGTTTGATGTGCCACATTTCATCCTCTGTCCAATCGGAGCGAATGCGGAGCTTGGCTGCGATTCTTGGCATTGTTGAGGAAATGAGGTACTCCATTGTGTTCGCGTAACTGGTTCGATCCGAGCCCGGAACTGCAGTTGGTCCATGCCATGTGGCTGCCATGCCTGCGCTGAGAAGTTCGACCTTTGTAGGCGGGTCGAGGGTCAATCCAACCCGTATTCGGTTGATCAACTCCTTGTAGTGGCTCCTGAGAGCCTCGTGGTTCTTCGACAGGTCATTGGGCATGCCTCCATCCACGCCACCTTTCGTGAGGCGTAGAATGGACACGGGAGCTTCCTTCAAGCGTTTGTAGGCGTCAGAGGATTTCCTCTGCCGGTTCATTTCAGCGTCAAGCATGGTCCATGCCAGTTCAATCTTCTCCATTGTTTCGGCGAAGCTGTTCAGAGCTGGAAAATACTGGGCGAGGAGTTCAGTCTTGAGGTCCTCTTGGATTTGTTCCAATAGTTGCATGAGCGGTTCAAGAGTGGCTACTTGGGGATGATGAACCTGTGGCATTTTCAAATCCCATATCGCAGCATTCGCCGCTGCAGTAGCTTCCGTGCCAGGTATCGAAAGGTAGCCTCTTCATGTGTTCACCACACATGTTGCATTCTTCAGTCATGAGCGGTTTCAGCATTCAACTACATCGTCGTAGTCGATGCCTGCTTCTTCGAGAACGGCCCCCTCACAAGCATCCCACCAATCGCAGGCGACCTTCTGAGCGAAGCGTGCGTCTTCGACGAGCCAATGCGTGTAAATCTCCGGTCGGTCATCCCGGCTACGGGATCCTGGACGGGGGTCATTCTTGGGGTAACCAATCAGAAAGAACAGGGATTTGTCCTCGGGTATCAACGCTTGCTGTTCTGAAGTGAGATCCTCATATGCGGGGTCCCCAAGTAGGTCTTCCTTGGAACCAAAGGTGTAGCCATCAAAGTGGGTGATTTCACCTAGGTACATGCGGAAACCTCGCGTGTTGTCTCCTTGAAACCAGCCGTCAAGGCTGTCGTCGTATTTGCCATCAGGGCAACGAGCATTCAAGCAGTCTGCGATTCGATCAGCGGTGCGGTCGTTGAGTTCGTCTTTGTTCATGAGCGGTGCAAGATGGCGTTTGCCGAAAAACGAACCCAGCCGGCGTTCCAGCTGGGTTGATTTTTGGTGTGAGCGGCCTCAGAAAATCGCATCCTTGCGAACGAACCCGTGGTCGCAGCGGTTACATTCCGCTGCATCGAGCTCATCGGGCTCCTGTTCGCCAGGTGCAATCATTGGGTCATCGTGATTGTGGATCGTGATATTGCTCGTTCCACACTTTGGGCATCGGAGCCGTGGAGGCTCGACATGCATCAAAATCAAGTTCATGAGCGGTTCAGTAGTCCGGAGAGTCACGAAGACCCAGGAACCATTCAAGCGTCGCCTCCACGCCACGGAGGGCGTTGTAGTTGCGAACTGCAGAGCGGAATCTGGGAAGCCTCATCGCCTCCGAGCGTTTGTAGTGACTGTACTCGTCAAGGACGCCCTTCCATCGAACAAGTCTCTGGCGGACATCGTCCAAGTGTTTGAGCACCTCCTCGCGGGATTTCATAGAATGAGTCAACATGAGCGGTTGTTGCGCCGAAGCGCTCAGTCCAAGAACTCTTCTCTGGGATCGTCTTCCCATCGCTCCCTCATCCGGGTGATGCCGGCAAGGGGAACGCCATGGGTGTTGCGTTCTGCAAGAAGCTCATCGGTGTGTTCAGGACGGTTGAAATTCAAAACGGTGATTTCGTAGTCGAACATTTCAGCGATAAGGATGTAGTTCTTGTATTCCCACATAACGGTGTTCGTGTTGTCAAGGACAACAGAACGACCTTGGCGAATGGCCTTGATCCATTTCTCGAGGCACCATTGGTGCGCTTCAGAGAGCTTGTAGGGGTTGAAGTCGTATTCGCCCTCGTCGTTGATGAAGAAATCATCAGCCGAGCAGATAATGAGCGAAGGTTCCACCTCCTTGAATTGGTTCAAGACATGAGACTTTCCTGAGCCAGGGAGGCCTCTGCCAATGAATGCGTGTTTCTTGATGTCGTTGTAGGTTTTCATGAGCGGATTTTGTCTTTGAATTCGATTCTCATGCTGCAGTGGGAGCCTTGCCTGTACTTCTCAAAAAATTCGTACTGAGGCATTTTTCCCTGCCAGGCATTGTCGAAAACAATGATGCTGAATTGTAGAGGTCGATCGTCACAACTGTCGTTTTGAAAGTAGTAGGCTTCTTTATCTCCAGGAGTCCCAACGAAGGGTATCTCGTAGATGCGAGCCTCATCATTGTTGGTGATGTCGAAGAGATTGTGTTCTTCGAGTTCTGCTCTCCTTTCGGCGTTCAGTTCTTCCAACGAATCAGCGTATTTGTCCGCTTCTTCGATGGTTTAGAAGAACTCCCGATCAAAACAAGTCATGGGCCAGTCGGCGTCTACATTGCATGCCATGTAAATGGTGTTCATGAGCGGCTGTTCAAGCTTCGAAGTACTCCTCGTAGATGTACTCCTCAGTTTCAATGCGAATTTTCAACAGGTTCACTAGATTAGCAAGTGTCTGCATCCGTCTCTTGACGGGCCATTTTCGCACATCATCTTTAGTGTAGTCCATGAGCGGTTTCAAGGGAAGTCCACATCGTCATTTTCCAGCCCGTAGGCCAGCGCTGCTGACAAGTACGGAGCAAGGAGCTTTGAGCGTTTTCGTGGCGACAACCCTTTCGGGAGGTACCCTCCATGAATCTTTTTCACCCAGTTGAAAGGGTCGGCCAAGAATGCAGGGTACACAAGGGAAATCCATTGTCCCTTTGCAGTACCGAGGAAAGAGAATTGTTCTTGTGTGACTTCTTTTCCATGGATGATCGTTGCGAATTCAAAAATTGTAGGCGGTTTTGCGTACATGAGCGGTTTTCAGCCCTCAATAAGGGCTGACCATGTACCTCTGCTCGTCGGGTATAAAGAAGTAGACCGTATTCAGGTAGCCTGATTGCAGGTCGTTCTTCCGTTGCCATTCATCGGCTTCTGCACGCTCTTGGGGCGTGAGGTCGCTTGAGAATGGGTTCTTGCCGTTGTAAGCAGGGCGGTCAAGGGTGACGATCATGCGAGAACTGCTGCGGGAAACCTGGAGCTTACGCATGCAGAACCAGGCTTCAAGGAGTTCGTCAGGGCTCGCTTCGAGTTGCGTTGCGAGTTCCATCAGGAACTTTCGGTTCACACGCTTTGGTCGTAGTCGTACGCTCCAGTAACCTGTGAAAGTTCCCATTTTGTACCCAAAGGCTTCGATGATGTCTTGTTGACGGTTTTGTGTCATGAGCGGTGTTCAGCGGATGATCGGCACCAGTTTGAACTTGCAGCCGATCATCCACTCGTACATCAATCCCCAAACGGGGTCAGTGCGACGGACAACCCACCATCGGGGTCCGAGAGGTTCCACCCCCTGTGAATCAAGCCACTTCATAGCGGCTTTTCGGTTCTTGAATTTGGGGGATTTGAAGCGCACTTTCTCATTGCCTCTGTAGAGGTGTAAGGTGTAACGATGTTCAGTCATGAGCGGTGTGGGGATTTCACTCCCCGAACAGGTTGAACCTGTCGCTACGGACTCGTTTATCCTCGAAGGCCACGCCACGGCCGGATGTTTCCGGCGTTGGGACGGTGGAGACTACGGGAAAACCATACGCCTGGGCGGCGATGGCCGAGGTGATCACCAACACTCCCTCTGGGAGGGAGGCAAGGAAGGCTAGGCCCTCCTCGAGAGGCTCCCAGCCAGTCATCTGGAAAGGAGCCCCCCGGGGGTGCTCCTTGTCGATTGGACTGGCATTGAGCCCCTTGCGGCCACCAGTTTCCAGCGGAGCTGGCTTCACCACGGTTTCATCATCAAAGACGAACGGGTGAGGGCTGGTGTTGATAACACGGGTTCCATTGCTAAGGGTCACGATTGATTCGGTAAAATCTTGGTTGTTCATGAGCGGTAGGTTCGAGGGTTAATACCCCCAGTTGCACGCGCAGTCTTCCCAAACAGGGCCAAAGAAAGGACAATAGGTCACAATCCCGGTCCCGTCGCAAAAGGGGCATTCTGCTTGGATTTGCTCCAGTTTTGTCGTCATGAGCGGTTCTCGATCAACAAATCGAGTTCCATGCGTCTGCGATGTCCATGGCTTCTTCGTTGGACACCGCGATTGTCTTGCCGTTTCTCGCCAAGCCAATGATTGCACCTCCAAGTGACCAGCGCTTGGCTTGATCTTGAGCGAACTTGAGGTACTTCTTGCGCTTTTGACGGTTGTTTGATTCGATCATCCGAGCGGCGTGCTCGAATGTTTCTGTGGTTCGAAGGTAGTTGATGGATCCGGTCTTGTGATTGACCTTCCATGGTAGCTTTCGAGACATGAGCGGTTGTTGCTTTCATCACACACCGAAGGTGTCGAGAAGTTCCTTCCAGTCTGCCTTGTTGGTTTCGGCGAAGAGTCTGGTTCGGATTGCTCGGTCCAAAGACCGGAATGTGACGGGGTCCTCTTCCGAAGCCACTTCCTTCAGGTGAGCCAACACTTCTTGTTTCATTGGCATCGACACCCTTGGGTGGATGTTCGGTAGGACCTTTTGCATGCGTTCCAGAACTTCAGTCCCAGTTAGAACGACGGGGACAAAGAAGCTACGGTCGATTAGGGGTTGGGGCATGTCCTTTTCCTCCTTGTTGGTGATGAACACCACCTGTCCTTTGAACGCGAACTTCCGTGGCAGTCCATGTTGGTCTGCCCAACCGGAGTTCCAGCTGATTGTTCGTTCGGAGTAGGAGTCAAGTGCAGCCTTGCAGAGTTCCATCATGGTCTCGTTTCCCCAGATGTCCACATCGTCAAGGACAAGCACGCCGCCATCTTTGCGTTGATGCATGGCGGTGTAGAGTCCTGTGGGGGCCATGTGACCTGCGACCCAAGTGTAGCCCGTGGGGCCTTCCTTGTCTTCGACTAGGCCTGCTGCCTTGAGGATCTGCTTGACCGTGTAGGTCTTTCCAAGTCCGCCCGTTCCACAAATGATCATGGAGGGGACGAATTTCTTGACGACCATTTTGATGATCTGTTCCATCAGTTCGAATCGTTTGTTCACAGGGAGTTTGGCCATCCGCTTGGTCACGACCTCGTTTCTGGCTTTGCTCTTCTGTTGCTTCTTTCGCCGCTTTGCTGCTTCCACAGCGTCAATCACCTCCTTGTCGGGGGTGGGTTGAGGGCGATAGGTTGATTCTGGCATTGGTTGTGAATGATTTCCTCCATCGGAGGTTTTCAGTTCAGGTTGCATGAGAGGCAAGATGGGGTAGAGCGAACGAAAGCCCCACACCGCAGATGCGGTATGGGGCTTTCGAACACGCTTGCGTGAGAGGTGAGTGCAATTCAGGGTCGCTACCAGGCCTGCTACCTAGGCTGCACTAAGCCATGCCTGTGACCCTCTGCCGTGCCCGGGACACCTTTCGGGTCGCCGGATAAACAGGGGGTTGCCGTTCCAGTAGGCTCACAATCCCTACCCCGTTCGGAGGGGTCTGAGGGAAGATGATTGGGCATTCTACCAATGGGGGACTTGTGGGTTCTCCATGAGAGGTGAGTGGTTTTTTCGGTTCGCCATCCTACCTGCTTACCGAAGGGACCACCATCCCATGCCTTGAGCCCCGTTTTCTAAGGGGCCGCCCGTTCCATTTGGGCGCGCATAGAGCTCGAGTGGTGGCTCGGCCCATGCGGATTACCGCAATAGCTCCGGGGGCTATCGCGGATAATCACTGCTTGGGCTGCTCAAAACGCTGTGGCATTCTACCAGCGGATGATGTAGTTGATCTCCATGAGCGGTTTGACCTCAGCGAGGCCACCCCGGGGCGCCGTAGCGCCCCGGGGGGCGGTGTTCAGGTCAGTGACCTGAAGGCCAGAGCCGGTTAAGCTCAGACATCCACGACCACGAGGGTCGGGAAGCCGGCGTCGAGTTGCAGGTCGACGAAGTACTGCCGGATGCGGGCGTTGCAGTCAAGGGCACGCCTCCACGAGTTCCCCTGGCCAGGGAACTGTGCGACCGGGAATCCACGCACGCCCGAATCGACGAGCGTTTGGTGTGCGTCGTTGTCGGCCGTGTTGGGCGTGGTTCCTCGTCCGGTGAGGAGGAAACCGGGGTTGATGCCGTTTCCATCGCTGCGTCGCAGGGACATCTTCCGGTTGTCGCCGTTGATGTCTGCGATGATCTGGATGAATCCGTGCTGGGCCCGGCTGCGCTTGTTGTCCTTGCGCTTCTCCTGTCCCGCCTTGGTGTACGGGATGCTGCGGAGGCGAAGGGCTGCGTTGACCAGCAGGCAGTAGCCGTTGACCAGGACCTTGTCGCGGGAACTCGAGAGTTGCCACTTGTTCAGTCCGTTGTAGTCGGGAGTAGGCCAATGAGTGAGGCCTTTGCTGTCCCAACCGTCCTCAGGTGCCGGCAACATCTCAACGAAGATGGCGTGATCCATGTCGGCCATTTCGGTGGTGTAGCGGATTTTGAGCATTCCTGCCTCCTTGAGGGGCGTGAGGGCGCTGACGATTGCATCAATGTCGGCCTGAGTTTTGATGGCGTCGTTGATGGTTTTTCCGTCTGCGTCTGTGTGCTTCACGAGGAAGAGAGGATTGTCGTCCTTGCTCATTTCCATGTAGGCGAAGCGGGTGCCACTGGCAGTCTTGAACTGCGGGTGGGGCTTGCCTTTCGTGAAGACCGTCTCGACGGTGACGCCGTTCAGGTGCTCCTCTGCCGTGTGGATCGCTTGCGCGAAGTCCTCCACGGTGTAGGTCAGGTTGTTGGTCTGGTTTTCGGGGTATGCTGCGGTTTGCATGAGTGGTGTGTGTGGGCGGTCCATTTGCTATCCGGCGTTCTGTCAAACCTTGCGCGGTTTGTCCCCTCGCCCTGCCGGGGTCATAGGGGCTTCCAGCAATTCCCCCGGCTTGATGTGAGTACCCCCTCTCGAGGGCAGAGCACACCGTTCCAGGCAGAAAAGCGTTGTTTGGGCTCTTTCTCGGGTTGCAATCCCACCACTTTCGTGGTGAAGGAGTTCAATCGGCCGAGTTTGTCCTGCTCAGAGTCCTTCGAGTGGAGAAGGAGGCAGGCTATCAGTCCCTTACGGGTGTGAGCGGTTCATCGGACAAGTCCGAATCAGCGGTATGCGCCCATTGCCAGTCCAGGCAGGCTCGAGGCCTCGCCCTTCTGCGACTTGATACGCAGGCTCGACAGGATGCTGTGAAGCACCTTGTTACCATCGAAGCTGATGTTGCCATCGGCTTGGATCTCCGACTCGAAGTCGAAGCAGCCAGTGTCTGCGAGGTCCTTCTCGCAGAGCGAGCAAAGGAATTCGGGAGCACGGGCAATGGTCAGAACCTTGCGATGTCCCACCCCCTGGAACTCGGGGGCGTTCAAATCGGCTTGGCAAATGGCGCAGGTACAAATTTTGGTTTGCATGAGCGGCTTACATGACCACCCTGGGCCGCCGTAGCGACCCAGGGGGTGTTGTACAGGTCAATGACCTGGGACGAAGGTCGAGCTCAAAGCTCGATGGCGCCTTCAATGGCCGAAGCCCTTGATTCCCTCTTGATTGCGCTGCGGCGGTGCCGCACTTGGCGTTCGTTGGGGAAGGCCTCTGGGCAGTACTTGTCTACCCAGTCCTTCATCATCAGAACCGATTTCAGATGTCCAAGGCTGGTGCCAGAGACCACTTCGTTCCCGTCCCAGTTGTCGAAGAAGCGGTGAAGCGCTTGTTCGGTGCGACTGGAGATGCGGGGTGGTGCTCGGCCACGGACCTTGTGGATCCAGCCCTCCCACGAAAGCACCCAAAGGGGCACCTTCGTATCGTCGCTGGTCAAAATCTGGTTGTCGGTTGGCATTGTTTTACGAGTGTAGAACATGAGAGGTCTCGTCTTTCCGAAGTGTCATCCAGTTTTTGCGGTCCTGGAAGCGACCGCCGGCAACCGGTGAGAGTCAGAGCTCCACCATCGCCTCAAGGTTCAGCTTAGGCGCCGCCTTCTTGCGGTTGCCTTTGCTGTTCTTCTTGCGGCGGTTGGATTTGGAGGACTTCTTCGTCTGCTGTGCCTTGTGCGCTGCGATCATCTCGCTGCGAATGGCGTTCACAAGCTTCGGGTCAAAGTCCCCAGAGAAGGTGATGTTTCCGACGGTGGTGGTGTTATCCACCTCCTGTCGGGGCTTGCTCGTCTTCTTCTTGCGGTTCACGGTGACGGTGCGGGTAAAGCGGGTCATGAGAGGCACCACCCCTGCCGGGGGTTGGCCCCCCCCAGAGCAGGGGGGGCCAGTTTGACTCCGCACGGTAGAACGAGACGGAGCCGGAGGCTGCGGCGGGGTGGCGATGCGTCGGTGCGCGGGGGCCCGTTGGATGAACTGCAATCAAGCTAAGAGTGGGCTAGACTCCAGGCTGCTTCACGAAAGGTCCTCGGTGTAGTCCCAGCCATCGTAGTGGCTGAGGTCGTAGGAGGCGTCGTCGTCGTCGGCGTCGTCAAGGACATCTTCGACCTCGTCCGGGTTGCCGGTGGGACCGGCGGGGATTCCGTCGAGGGAAGTGGTACCGATGCGGTCACGGCTGTGGAGGTTTTCCTCGGCAGACTCGAGAGACCACCCGAAGGCGGTGGCGAGTGCCATGAGGTGTTCCGGTGCGTGCGACCATCGGCCGTCGTAGACGATGTTTGCCATGTTGAGCGCTTCCAAGAGAGTGCGTTCGACTTCCATTCGGGACATGTCTCGCATGTCTGCGTAGATGTCGAAGGCAACTTCGAGTGCGTTGTCGAGGCTGGAGATGTCAGCGAAGATGCTGAGGAAGGAGGTGATCATCACCTCCAAAGCTCCAAGTGTTCGTTCGGCGGTCAGGCTGATTGGGTTGGTATGCTGTTGCATGAGTGGTTGGCGAGGGTGTTCCTTCCCTCATACCTAAGGCCCACAGGGGCCTTAGGGCGTGTTCGTGAGTGGTTGTGTGCGGTGACCGACTTCCCAGAGAAGTCGGCTCCTTGATCGGCATTTTGTTGTCCTGCTCAGGGGGATCTATCCCCTTTGCGACATCCGGATGCTCTGGCATCCTCCTGTCCTACGGACTGGACTTAGCAACATCGAAGAGCTTGCTAGGCTCAACGAATCGGCTTTGTCCACAAAATGAGTCTCATAAGGGTGAGTTGTGACCTTGGCAGGACTCCTCGCTCAAACGGCGGGCGTCGATGCCTCGTTAAGGCCACAATACTCGGTAAATTACGAGTGGTGGGTGGAGAAAGCACCCTTTCGGGTCTTCCTCACTTCTAAGGTCCACAGGGGCCTTAGGGCGTGTTCGTGTGTGGTGATGTGAAAGGACCCACCTGGGTCGCCGTAGCGACTCAGGGGGTGTTGTACAGGTCAGTGACCTGGAAAAGCGGCGAAGGTCACGAAGTCTCAGTCTTCATCGGCATAAATGTTTGATAGGATCGTGTGGTGTTCCTCCTTGCTGCGGTGCTTGTCGAGCTCCTTTTGCAAGAAGTGTAACTCGTGCTTCGTCATGTCGTGGAGGGTTCGCTCCTCGTCGATCTCTTGCTCGAGGTCTGCATGGTGTTCTGCAGTCTTGAATCGAGTGGCTTGAATCATCTGGATGATGACTTCCCATTGTTCGAGGTCGTATTCGATGCGGCCGAGCGGAGTCACAACCGTGACGCCAATTGGCGTGTCCTTGTTCAGAAGGTAGTCGATGTACTGCTGGTTCTCGGTGAAGTATTCGTGTGCTTCTTCGCGCAGTTTGTCGATGAGGGCTGAAAGGCTGTTGCACTTGTCGGCGAGCTCTTCGGGGGACTTGCCCCCTGTTTCTGCGTCCTCATGGGAAATCAGAACCTTTCGCGTGATGCGATGCTCGGTTGGTGCGGTTTCAATCCAGCGAGGTACCCAGGGTTCCTCAACAGGTAGTGGGTACCGGTGGTAGACCTTGATGATGCCATCAAAGTTCATGATCAGTCCCTCGTCGTTCCCGGTCTTGTCTTCCTCGGAGCCCGGGCTGGCTCCGTCGTGGTTGGCTTGTGCCATGTGAGTGGTGTTTGTGATTGTGTGTGGTGAGAACCCGATTCCAGTCCATACTGACGAAATTCCTCGGAATGCTGATTCTGGCCTGTTTCCAGGCACGCTCGGCAACCGTAGAAGAGCGGGATCTTGACCCATAGGGCTGTAGATCCTCGTAACTCGCCTTCTGTTCAACAGTGGCCATTGCTGGCGACTGCTGCTCTTCCATTACTAGCGGCAGGAGACTGATGTTGCGTGTAAGCGGTCCAATCCCGGATTCGTGGGCTCAAGGCCCAACCATCCTTCGTCGGAGGCTTGCGTTTGCGTATCAGTTCCTAGCACATTCAGGGGTGTCCTTCGCCGTCAAGCGGCGTCGGTAACGCTGTTTTCCTTATTTTCCCCTCTTCCCAGCACTGGAATCGTTTGGTGTAGTTCTCAATTTAGCGTACGAGCCCTGGACTACCTCATGTCCGGCGGGCTAACCCTCACTGCCCTTTCGGGTCACAGGCACATCTGCAAGGCAACCAGCCTCGGTTTTCGTCTCCATCCCGAAGGATTTCGACGGTTTCGATGTAACTGCATTGACGATCGGCGCTGATGGGCGCTCGATTGTCGAATCAGTTTGGGTCCGTTCACCGGACAGGGCTGGGGCCAGTGGCCACCAGGGGTATCCCTGTTATCCGGTGCAGAGCTCGGTGGGATCCTCTCGAAAGAGGGTCCGCCACCCCTTATCCTCTGTCTCCAGAGCTTGGGGGGCATCCCGTGAAGGCCCGTAGGCCAACCGAGTGAGGGCTCTTGTCCCTCATAGTGAGGGGCCATTGGAGCCCTAAGGCCTGCATAGTGCAGGTTGGTGAGTGGTTTATGTTGCTCGTAGTGCAACGCCACAGGAGGTACTTGAAGCGGCCTCCATGTGGCCTTCGAGCAGCAGTCCGATCCACAGCTCGCCCTGGCTTAAGGCACAGGTGCAAGTCGGTAGTATGTTCATGTTGCTCGTAGCATA
>Ga0160423_10000049_pt1 | contig 75092 bp, 62 predicted proteins | sample CRUFie14St8metaG_FD_108191 | JGI IMG/M metagenome (GOLD analysis project Ga0160423, IMG submission 108191) | Marine microbial communities from the Costa Rica Dome - CRUD Field 142mm St8 metaG | ecosystem: Environmental > Aquatic > Marine > Oceanic > Photic zone | place: Costa Rica: the Eastern...
ATAGCCCTGTAAAAAATTACAAGGCTACACAGGATAGAACCATTGAAATTGCCCTTCCTTAGAAAAGCAAAAATAAAAAATATTTTCCCTGTTTTACTTGCATACTATAACAGTACCTTTTTTGGTGATGCAAGCCTAATCACCCTTGCATGAAAGAATATGTCACACTGAACAAACGAATAAGCCCAAAATCCCACTTTTTAGGACGGTTTACTCAAAATTCCCCTCTTTTAAGGAGGAGAAAGCGACATAGCCGACTAGACCAAGACGCAGGGGTGGTTAAAAAATACAATTACAGTAATATCGCTCTTCATACTTTGCCAAAAAAGCCTTAAAATCGGTATCATCTAAATAAGCTACCCAATCCTCATCTTCTCTAACAAAAGATGGGGTTTGATAATTATCTTTCAAAGTTGCTTCCAAATGTAAAAGCACCTTTTTATATTTCCCAATGGCTTTTTGGTAAATGGCTTCATCAGTTTGTTTCCTAGCGTCCCGAGATAACTCAGAATAAGCTACTGCTATTTGTTTATTTACATCCTTATTGTTAAGCTTAGTCTCCTCTTTTTCGCTAGATTATCTAATTCATTAAACTTCTGAAAGCTTCTTACTTTCAATATCACTCTTTTTTAAGCTACTAACTTTCTTATTGACAATTATCATTTTTTTTATATTTATTTCTATTGATATTACAATAGCATCTACCCGTAAAGTGCCTATTTACTTAACTTTAAAACTTTATTTACTATGAAGTACTTGCTTTCAATTTTATTTTCACTTTTAATCTTTTCATGTAACCAAATAGAGCTTACTGAAAACCCTAACAAAAACTTTAGTTTAGAAAAAGTATTTGAAAATTCAAACTGGGAAGAAACTGACAAAGGATTTTCTAGCAGTAGTAATGAGAAAATTTTATACTGTCGGTTGGGCGATGCAGAACCATTTGAATGTGCTGGAGAATGTGTTGGGTTAAGAAATGTTGAAGGACATGATTTTTGTGTTGGATGTAGAGTTAATGGTACTTTGCAAGGTACTTTAGCTTGTACAGGATCGGATCAGTTAATTACAATTGTTGGTTACTTTGCTGAACAAGTTCCATTATCGCCAGTTGTTTATAGTATTACTGACAACAATGGAGGTATTATTTTGTCTAATACAGGCTTAATATCAAATGAAGCAGGTAAAATTAGCTTTGCTTTAACCAATAATCCCGAAGCCATAGTTGATATAGAATTAGAAATTGTTGGAAATCTTCCCTAAGTATTTCTTTTAAACCTTCGATATAATCTACTTCTAACATGTTTAACAATATGGTAAACAATTTGGTATTTAAATATCTGATTGTTTACCATAAATTACCCAGGCAACTTATCCCTTAGTAAACCATAGGCAAACGTGCCTAATAAAGCACTTGCAATAACAACAATAATCACCGTAAAACCATTGCCAACAAGGGTGTACATCGGTCCTGGGCATGCGCCTGATAATGCCCAACCTAAACCGAAAACTATTCCGCCTAAAAGGTAGCGGGCAATGCTAAATTGCTTGTCGGCAATTTCAATAACATTACCATCGGTGTTTTTTAATTGTGTGCGTTTTATTAACTGTATAATTAGCAGGCCAAACGCCAAGGCCGTACCAATTATGCCGTACATGTGGAAGGATTGAAAACGGAACATTTCCTGAATTCGATACCACGAAATAGCCTCTGATTTGGTCATTATTATGCCAAATAAAATGCCTATGAATAAGTATTTTAAAAATTTCATTTTAACGAACGATTAAAAAATTAAAGGAAAAAGTAAGTGCGTCATGGTTAGGCCGCCAATAAAAAAACCAATAACCGCAATTAGCGATGGTAACTGCAAGTTCGATAATCCGCTTATAGCATGCCCCGATGTGCAGCCGCCTGCCCAGCGCGCGCCAAAACCCACCAAAAAGCCACCAACAACTAACACTAAAAAGCCCTTTAGGCTCAACAAGCTTTCCCAGTTAAACAATTCGGTTGGTGCTAATCCACCATCAAAAGCAATATTTAAAGCCAATAAATCGCTAACGGTTGCTTGGCTTATCTGCAAAGCCTCATTAGCAGCTAAAAATTTAGAGGCTATAAAACCACCAATAACTGCCCCTAGCACAAATACTAAATTCCAGTTTTGGCTTTTCCAATCATAATTAAAAAAACTAGCTGCTTTACCTGCACCGCCTATGCTGCAAAGGGTGCGTAAAGTGGTGCTAACCCCAAAAAAACCACCTGCCCAAAGTAATAAAAACATTACTAAAGCAATTAATGACCCAGATACATACCAAGCCCATGGTTGAGACAAAAATTCAATCATTTTTAGGTCAAATTATTACAGAAGATTTAAAAAAGAAATTTATAAAGTACTTGGGCAAACAAAGTCCGTTAAAGGCGTTTTTGTCTTTTTAATAGCATTAAAACCGCCCTGAACGTCAATCATATTATGATAGCCCCTTGACTTTAAAATTGAGGAAGCAATTACCGAACGGTAACCACCTGCGCAATGGATATAAAAGCTTTCTTCTTTTGGGAAACTACTCAAGTATTGATTTATCATAGATAATGGTGCATGATGTACCCCTATTATATGCTCCGACACAAATTCCGACTCCTTACGAACATCAAAAATCCTGTTTTGAAAAGTTTGATAATCTTTTTCTAAGTCAGTTGCCGTAACAGATTTTATGGTATCAAGCTCTTTACCTGCAGCCTGCCAAGCTTTTAATCCGCCTGCCAAATAACCCATTGTATTATCAAAACCCACGCGCGATAAACGGGTTACCGCTTCTTCTTCTTTTCCTTCAGGAGTAATTAAAATAATAGGCTGTTTAACATCCACAATCAACTCCCCTACCCAAGGGGCAAAACCGCCGTTAAGCCCAATAAATATACTGTTAGGTATATGACCAGCAATAAAATCTTTTTGATGGCGAACATCCAGCATTAAAGCTTCAGTTTCGTTGGCTATTAACTCAAATTCATCGGGTGATAAAGCCTTTAAACCACTTTCTAAAACTTGGTCAATATCCTCGTAACCCTCCTTATTCATTTTTACATTTAAGGGGAAGTAAGCTGGCGGCGGCATCAGCCCCTCCGTTACCTCTTTTACAAACTCTTCCTTGGTCATATCTGCCCGCAGGGCGTAGTTCATTTTTTTTTGATTGCCCAACGTATCCACCGTTTCTTTCATCATGTTTTTACCGCAGGCCGAACCTGCCCCGTGCGCTGGGTAAACTACTACATCATCAGGCAAAGGCATTATTTTACTGCGGAGGCTATCATAAGCAAAACCTGCCAAATCCTCCATGGTCAATTCGTCAGCTTTTTGCGCTAAATCCGGCCGACCAACATCACCTAAAAACAAGGTATCACCAGTAAAAATGGCAGTTTCTTTTCCATCCTCATCCAACAATAAATAAGTGGTGCTTTCCATAGTATGACCAGGGGTATGTAATGCTTTAATGCTTATACCGCCGAGGTCGAAAATTTCACCATCCTTAGAAATATGAGCCTTAAAACTAGGGTTGGCATTTGGACCATAAATAATAGGCGCACCCGTTTTTTCAGCAAGCGTTACATGCCCGCTCACAAAATCGGCATGAAAATGCGTTTCAAAAATATACTTGATTTTCACACCGTCTTTTTCGGCGCGTTCAATATAAGGAGTAACCTCTCGCAATGGATCAATAATGGCTGCCACTCCATTGTGATGGATGTAATAAGCACCCTGCGCTAAACACCCCGTATATATTTGTTCGATATACATTTATCTCAATTTTAGTCCTTTTAAAAATTATTGTTTTATTATAAATTCCATAATGAAGATGAACACCGCCATCCCCAAAATAAAATAGCCAAATCCTTTTTTTAATTTATTGCTATCAACAAAATTACATAAATACACCCCCATAAAAATGCCTACCAAAGTAAGGGCGGTAAAGCTGCTTAAAAAGCTCCAATCAATGGCAAGTGTTTGCGCATCGCCTACAAAAAAGCCGATTAATGACTTTATTGCAATAATAATTAAGGAGGTGCCAATGGCGATTTTAATCTCTAAATTGGCAAGTATTACCAAAGCTGGTATAATTAAAAAGCCACCACCTGCGCCAACAAAACCAGTTATACCGCCAACAAGCAAACCTTCAATTATAATTAAAGGATAGTTATAACTAACCATGCCTGAACCTGTTGCTCGCTCTTTATTCCGCAACATGCTAAAAGCCGCAAAAAACATTAAAATAGCAAAAACACCAAACATGCCCATGCGTCTTGTAAACTCAAAATTGCCAATATTAAATAGCACATCGGGCAATACAGGAATTATAAAATACCTTACCAAGCTAACCCCAATAATTGCTGGTACGCCAAAAACAAATGCGGTTTTCCAATCAACATTATTATTGATGTTTTGCCGTAGGCCACCAACTAAGGCGGCAGCTCCCACTACAAAAAGCGAATAAGCCGTTGCTACTTTTTCATCGAGCATAAATAAATAGGCAAAAACAGGGACCGCTAATATTGAACCGCCGCCGCCAATAAGCCCTAAGCAAAGCCCAATCACTAATGCCATTATGTAGCCTACTAATTCCATAATTTATTAACAAATGTTCATTTATTCAAATATTAAACCAAAAAAAACTAGCCCAAATCGCATTTTTCCATGCAATCAAAAATTTTCAGCAACTGCCTATCAGCAATGCTATAAAAAACTTGCTTACCTCTTTTTTCAGAAACCACTATCCCATTATCCCTCATTTTTGCAAGATGATGCGACATCATCGTAATCTCGCAATCACTTTCAATTCGTGCATTAATTGTTGAAACATCTAAAGGCTCTTCATTTTCCAAAACTTCTAAAATTTCTAACTTAACAGGGTGTGCAATGGTCTTTAAAATTTGCGCAACCTTAGCTATTTTGTCTATGGGAAAATGCCGCCTTGTTAGTTTCATAGTGCAAACATAAAACAATCAAACAAATGTTCATGTATTTATTTGAAATTTATTTTAATCATCACAAAATCATGAATACATTTGGCTTTAAAGCTTAGTTTTTATCTTCACCTTATGTTATACCGCCTTCGTTTTATCCGTGTTATCATTCAAAGTTTCCTTGCTAAAAAAAGAGCTTTAGATGAAGATTTATCCCTCAGTTTTTGGGCTATACCTTTGTTAGACACCGATGTTTCGCGCTTATTCACCCAAACCTATAACAAGTATATGGGCTTGTCGCGCTGGAATTTGGTTTTCAACTCTGAGTTTAGAACAGGGGCCTTTAAACGAGGCTGGGTACCCGTTACCACAAGAGAAACCATAAGCTACAAACGCTCAATTAAAGCATTTGAAACCGTAAAGCTGACCACCCGCCTTTTATTTTGGGATGATAGGCGTTTTTATCACGAACATATATTTACCGTAAAAGGAGAAGTACGGGCAATTTGTTATTTAGAAGGGATGCTTCGCGGCCCCAAAGGCCACCTAAAACCCACCGATGCCTTTAAAGAGTTAGGCGTTGATCTTCAATCCCCACCCATGCCCGACAACATTAAAGGTTGGATAAATTTGGAGTATAAAGAGCATGCATGATTACCTTTAACATTTTCATTTTCAAAGGATTCCCACTTTTTTTGCTCGCAGTATTAAACACTTTACATGTTCCCTTATCGAAAATAAAATGTAAAAAAAATGACAATGACTGGTTCTATTTTCAACAAGCATTTTCTCTTTCTCATCCTTTCAATTACAATAATTAGCTGTAACAAAACAGACGATACTCAACAACCTGCTAACAACACGGTCGACCTTAGTAAACTACCTTTTGGTGGCGATGACCCGACCAATATTCTAGTCCGCAACCAAGGCGACCCTAACCCTGATTTTTTATCGCTTTGGCTTTGTGGTTTACCTGCCGACGGTGCTGGTGCCGATAATGCCGAAGACTGGACAAACCCCGACGGTACTTGGGATTACACCAAAAAACCCCAAGTTGAAGGTAACGTAACATGGGACCACATTTTTGACATAAGCCTTGATGGCAATGGCAATCGAATTATTACAGGAAACAATTTACCTAACCACCCAACGGGCATTTTCCCAATCCAACCAGGTACTGATGCTTGGAATTATGATAAAAACCCCAATATCATTTCCGAACAAGACATTAACTATACCCTACCTGCCATCCCCGAAATAGCAAGCGAACCCAATTGCGTGTTCTTTGGTCCTGCCGGTTTCTCATTAACGGGGGCAGCCATTTACCACGGTGCATCCACACTTGGCACCGATGCCGCAGCACACGAAATGTTAGACCGTTTTGGCGGACATACTGACGATACAGAACGATACCACTACCATTTCCTCGCACAAGATTTGCAAGACCATATTCACGAACACGAGCATGGGCACTCGGCACTTATGGGCTATATGTTAGATGGATTTGGCATTTATGGCCCTCATGGAGAAGATGGAGAAATACTCACTTCGCATGATTTGGACGAATGTCACGGACACACTCACCCAGTCCTTTGGGATGGCGAAATGATAGAACTATATCATTACCATTGGACTTATGATTTCCCTTACAATATCGGCTGTTTTAAAGGAGAACCACATCAATAAGCTACAAAACAAAGTAAAAAATGAGAGTACTATTTTTAGGCTTTTTAATGGGCTTTGCAATATAACCCATCTAAACCCCTATATATAAACATAAAAATTCGTGATTAACCAAAATAGCAACCCAACAATTTTAATCGCGCCCTTCCAAAATTTTATTGGTTTGGCTTTCAATAATTATTTCGTCGCCTTTTCTAATCATAAAATCGTAAAACACTTTTTCTGTTAAAGCAACTTTATCGCCATGTTTAAAAGTACTTTCAAAACGCGGTTCGTTCATTAAAATTCCAGTTATTACCCCATTTTCCCATTTCAAAACTTCAACCCACATATATTCCAAGTTCACCTCGTCAGTTGATTTAAAGGCCGCTTTAATTAGCAAATGTTGTAATTCGGGCAAACCATTATTAAACTGTTCCTTTATTTCGGGTATTTGTGCAATTGCTTTTTGGCTGGCAGCCTCTAATTCTTCATCAATTTCTGATGCCATTGATATTTGAATTGTATTACCAAAAACGGCATCTAAAATTTGAATAGGATTGTTTAAGTCCTTACCCTCAACATCAGTCGCCGAACTTATGTCAATTAACATATTATCAGGGTCGCCTTCCATAGCCTCCGCTAAAGTCCATTTAATTGTACATGCTTTAAGTGCATTATCCTGTAAATTTTCAATAAAAAAGGCTTTAGCATTGGCATGCTTTAGCAAATCAATATCAATTTCAAAGGTGCTTGGCACTAAAGTGCTATTGCGCTCAATAAGTGTTTGTGCAATTAAAAAAGCCAAGCTATTCACCCTTTCGTCGGCAGTACAAGGTAGGTTATTAAATACAATATCTGGCAAACCATATTTTGCCATACCAAGTGTTATATAACGGCAATGGGTTTCATTTTCTTGATAAAAATGTGCTGTTATCTGATTTTTAATGTCGGGCAAACCTGCTAACCAACTATCAACCCTTTGTGTTTTAAAAGCTGTTGGGTTGAAAAACTCTCTAGTTTCTTCATCTACAATAGTAGCATTATAAAGCTCGGCAAGGTTAGGTAAAAGTTTACTTAGTTCAAAATCAGTAAGCTGCCAATTATCATAATTATAAAAGGCCTGTATTAATATACCAGCTTGGGGGCTTTTTACATTTTTAATATCCTGTTCAGTAAAACCATGCGAAAAAAACTCAATATATTCATCATCTATTGGCTCTGCGCCAGGCAGTTCATTCATGGTGGTTATCCAAATAATGTCGTTCTCTTTTTCAATAGGTTCCTCTTCAAACGTCATAAACTCAAAGTTTAAAGCAGGATGCCCTTCAAGCAGATTTTCAATATCCTTTTTTATAATCTTTTTGCCTTTTAAATCAGAAATTAAAAGTGTATAGGCAGAATAAAGGTCTGAATTTTGCGCCCAACTTAAACTGGTGCTTAACAACAATAAAAGAATAAAAAATAGCTTTTGAAACATATAGGATAATTAACTAATGTTAAGGTACAAGTTCCGTACCAAAGTTGAGCTTTTACACATTAAATTTTTAGTAAAAAAAAAGTTTTTTATTTGCACCTATGCAATATTCACTAGCCGATAATAATAATACCATAATTGCACTTAGTACCCCAAACGGAAGTGGTGCTATTGCAATGATACGCCTTAGTGGCGAAAATGCCATTACTTTAACAGATGATTTGTTTAAAGGAAAACTATTGCGAAAGCAGCCCAGCCACACCCTACATTATGGTCGTATTGTTGATGGTGAGGAAACGATTGATGAAGTGGTGATTGGCTTGTACAAAGGACCTAATAGCTATACAAAACAAGATGTTGTTGAAATTAGTTGCCACGGCTCCGATTATATTGTACAGCGCATTTTGGATTTATGTATAAAGCATGGCGCACGCCTTGCCATGCCAGGCGAGTTTACCATGCGCGCCTTTTTAAATGGCGGATTAGATTTAAGCCAAGCCGAAGCTGTGGGCGATTTAATTGCGGCAACAAGTGCAGCCGAGCATAAAATGGCATTAAATCAATTAAGGGGTAATTACAGCAACCAAATTGCCGAACTGCGCCAAAAGCTAATTGATTTTGCTAGTTTGGTTGAGTTAGAGCTTGATTTTGGAGAAGAAGATGTTGAATTTGCCGACAGAAAACAACTATTTGATTTAGTAAGCGGTCTTTTAAACAGAATTGAAAGCTTAATTAAAAGTTTTAGATACGGAAATGCACTTAAAAAAGGCGTTCCAACCGTTATTGCAGGCCGCCCTAATGCTGGTAAATCCACTTTATTAAATGCTTTGCTAGGCGAAAATCGGGCAATTGTTTCGGATATTGCGGGCACCACCCGCGATACCATTGAAGAAAACCTAGTTATTGAAGGCATTAACTTTAGACTAATTGATACAGCGGGCATCCGCGATGCCAATGATAAAATTGAAGCCATTGGTATCGAGCGCACTTTTGAAAAAATAAAACAATCAAGCATAATTGTTTATTTGTTTGATGCTAAACAACTTAACGAGGAGGAATTGAGACATGATATTCAACATTTAGCCGCCGAAAAAGCCGACTTGGTGATTATTGCCAATAAGGTGGATATAGCCTCCAACTACGAGCATTTAGCAGATACCTACGATAATATTTTGTTCATTTCAGCCAAAAACGAAACAAATATTAGCTTGTTAAAACGGCATTTGGTTGAAACGGTTAAAGCATGGAAAGTACCCAACCAAAGTATGGTAGTAAACAATATGCGCCATGTGCAAGCTTTTAGCCAAACTGCCCAAGCATTAAAAGCCGTTCAATCAGGATTAACGAATCATATTTCGGGGGACTTTTTAGCGCAAGATATACGAGAGGCCTTGCACCATTTAGGAAGCATAACCGGCGAAATATCTACCGACGATTTGTTGGGTAATATTTTTAGTAATTTTTGTATTGGGAAGTAGTTTGCTTTCCTTTATTTACTAAGTGCCTGTTTTTATTGACTTTATGCACGTTCTTTCTTCTCTTATTTGTTGCCCGTTAGCCCTTTTTTGAGTATATTTGTTGCCCAGTTGTTGCCGAACCAACAGATTTGTTGCCCGGATTGAGTTTTCAAATGAGTTGGCGAAATGATGCACCATACAGCACCATTGGGCTACAAACTGCACCAACAGGCAACGAATGAGTAGTAATCTGCAAATACCGAAAATCTGCCAACATTGTGGCAATTCCTTTGTGGCTCGAACCACGGTTACGAAGTATTGCGGAGACACTTGTGCCAAGAGAGCATACAAGAAAAGGAAGCGAGACGAGAAGATAAAAGCAGCTTTAGAAGAAACTCAACAGAACATTCAAGGATTGCAAACCTTACAAAGTCCACAAAGCTCAACATTACATTCAAAGCAATTTCTATCGGTGCGGGAAGCAGCCAACCTGATAGGTGCAAGCAGATGGACCATTCAAAGAATGATACAAAGGGAGCAACTAAAAGTTGCCAAGTTTGGCAGACGAACCATTATAGCAAGAACGGAAATCGACAATCTTTTTAATTAACGGCATATGAAAGTAACTCTTAGAAAACGGCTAAAGCGAAACAAGATCACTTTGTACCTGGACTATTACGACAAAGGAAAAAGGGAATATGAATACTTAGGCTTGTACCTCACACCTAAACCCGAGAAAGGCTCATTGACCAAAGCACAGAAAGACGAGAATAAAAAGATACTCGCCTTGGCTGAAAATATCCGAGCCAAACGATTGCTTGAAATACAGAACAATCATTATGCTTTCCGAGACAATGAAAAGTTAGGCGGTAGCTTCACAGAATATTTTGAAGGATTATGCGAAAAGAAGTTAGCCAGCTTGGGTAATTATGGCAATTGGAAAGCAACACTTATTCATATCCAAACCTACTGTCCTAAAGATGTAACCTTTGAGCGATTGAATAAAGATTGGGTACAAGGCTTTAAAGATTATCTCGACACAGAAGCCAAAACAAAAACTGGTGATGGTATTTCACTCAATACCAAGTATTCCTATTTCAATAAACTGAGAGCAGCCCTAAAACAAGCCGTTAAAGATGGGATAATGTCTCACAACCCTTCTGAGCAAGTAGAACCATTTCCACAGGATGAATCCAAAAGAGAGTTTCTCACTTTGGAAGAATTAAAAAGATTATCACAAGCTCATTGCAAAAATGATTCTTTGAGACGGATGTTTATTTTCTCTTGCCTTACGGGTTTACGTTGGGGAGATATTTCAAAATTAGTCTGGTCAGAAGTGGAACATTCCGAAAACTTGGGCAACTTCCTTCGTTTTAGACAAGCTAAAACTAACGGAGTTGAAACACAACCCATTTCTGATGAAGCCCGAAAACTATTAGGAGAAAAGGGAGCTGATGAAGATAGAATCTTTCCCAACTTCAAATATGGCAACTGGAATAAAACACTACTCAAAGAATGGCTTTGGGAAGCTGGTATCAAAAAGAAAATCACCTTCCATTGTGCAAGACATACCTATGCGACTTTACAGCTAACTATGGGCACAGACATTTACACCGTAAGCAAATTGCTTGGGCATAGAAATCTATCTACCACTGAAATATATGCTAAGGTTATCAATGAAAAGAAGGTAGAAGCAGCTAACAAAATTAATATCGGACTCTAAGCTATGGACTTAATACTATTCAATAATATCTTATATGGAAATCTAAAGCCTTGGCAGCGTTCTGAACAGGATAACAAATTCTACCGTCAAAATCTTAGACCAGAATTTCAGAAACCTAATAGCAACTCTGAGTTTTATTCCGCTTTAAAGGACTTGCTGAATGACAAGCAGAATTTATTTACTGATGATGGATTAGACATTTATCAAACGATAGCTACTACAGACAAGAATACCGAAATCACTGAACCTTTGGTTCAGGTGGATTTAAAAAATCCAACCTCAGCAGTAGAACGCTTTTACCACTACCTCATTCTGAATGAGACAACCAGACTAAGCAACAGAATCTATAATACCTACACAAGAGACATTTCCGAAGTTTCTAAAAAAGGTATCGTACAAGATGCTGTAAAGTCTATCAAGGATCTATTACTAAAGATAGGAACTGACAATAGTAGCTTTCCAACTGATGATTTGACCAACTATGTTACAGACCAGCTGATTATTAACCTTATCAGATTGCTCAAAGAAGTAGAACTTCTTTTCCCTGATGATTTATTCTCTATTGCTTCCACCAAAGAAGAAATCTATGGCGAGCTATTGCAGCAAGATATTCCAGACCACGAGATAGCAGAAACTACAGCCCTTTTCAGTACAGTAAAAGGTATGCTGTTAGGTGTAGATAGCTTTAAGTTGGACAAAGACAATCGTATGTCTTTTGGATTCAAAGGAAATGCCGATAATCTAAAGACAGTATTGTATGCTCTTCAGAGAGAGATTGAACTACTCAATCTTGACAAGACCACAGTAGAACAATTATATACTGTATTCACAAGTAAAGACCTCACCATTGGAGCACCACAGGTATATATAAACTGCCAATCCAATTTATTCAACCACACTTGGCGTAAGCTAAAATCAGAGTTCACCAATCTTGGAGCGAAGGCAATAGCTGATACAAATTTGTTCTATACCCTCAATGGAAAACCATTTACCAAGACCAATTTGGATAAGAAAGTAAATGAATATTCTAACCCATTAATAGAAACCATAAACAGAATCACAAAGCAACTGTAATAAAAAACAGTAAGTTCAGTAAGTTGACACAGTAAGTTAGTACCGACTGACTGATTACCAGTGTGTTGCGAAGGATGTTTGTCGAAGAATTATTTGATAAACATTTAAAAATCGTAACACAATGAGTAACGAAAATTTAATCTTAGAAAGGCTCTCACAGATAGAGCAGAAAATTGACCAACAAGCATTACTAAAGAAAGAAGTTCTCAACTTCAACGATGCTTGTACCTATTTAGATATAAGTGCTTCTCACTTATACAAACTGACTTCTCAAAAGTTAGTACCTCACTTCTGCCCACAGGGCAAGAAGCTGTATTTCAATCGTGCAGAATTGGACGAGTGGTTACAACGTAATCGCCAAAGCTCTTCGGATGAAATCGAAAAGGAGGCAGCCAACTATATCATTAAAAATAAAAGGAAATAGTAATGGGCTTCTACAATCCAATAGACGAAAAGTTGGAGCAGATAGAAGACCGTCTGGATGATATGCTTCTAATGCTCAAAGACAAACAAAGGACCAATCCTGAGCAAGTCTTTTTCGACAACCAAGAGTTCCTGCAAGTAATGAATATCAGTAAGCGTACCGCCCAATATTGGCGAGACAGCGGACAGATTGGCTTTTGCCAAATCGGTCACAAAATCTACTACCGCTTATCAGACATTCTCACCCTACTTGATAAGAATTACAAAACCCCTGTTCAATAATGCTTCAATCCAAAATTTTAGATAATGGCTTCTTCTACAATATTCAAAAGCTTCAATCAACCGATTGAAAATAAAGCTCTTCTACTTATCACAAAAGATATAGCTGAAGGCAAATACAAAGACTTAATAGAACCTATTCGTATGGCTATCGGTATGGGAAAAACTGACCGAGTAGATAAATTCAAACGAGAGCTTCCAGCCTTCACACCTTCTGGCACTTTCGAAGGTGGTCGGAAAATGGAATACCTCAAAATGTACAGCGGGTTTGTTCACTTAGACTTTGACAAGCTCACACCTGATGAATTGGCTAAAGCCAAATTACAAGTTTGTGAAATGCCTACCACTTTTGCTTGTTTCACAAGCCCGAGCGGTAACGGCCTAAAAGTGTTCATTGAAGTGGATAGCTTAGTGGAACACCACAGTATAGCCTACAAGCAAGTACAAGAGCATTACGAACAAGTTTTAGGTGTTGAGGCAGACCCAAAATGTAAAGACGTCACAAGACTTTGCTTTGTGTCTCACGACACAGAAGCCTATCGCAATATCCAAAACAAGAAGTTTATAGTAAAGCTTCCACCAGATGCTACTATTAAACAAGAGCCGAAACCTACGGTTCCGACAACACCTTTACAAGATGAATACAATCCGTTCTTAGAAGAGCAATTGGCAGAATGTGTACGATTTACAGAAAATAAGTACCAATACTATGATGGCAATAGAAACAACTTTGTCTATCAATTAGCCTGTAACTGCAACAGAAGAGGAATTGCTTATGATGATACATTAGACTTCATACGAAATAACTACGACCTCAAAGAGTTTGAGATTACAGCATCTGTTAAGAGTGCCTACAATCACAACGCCAACCAGTTTGGGCAATACAAGAAAATCAAACCGCCCATTCAGGAGAATGAAGATGATACGGACTATCTGAAAAATACACCAAATTACAGCGATGACATTTTTGAAGCCCTACCAGAGATATTACAAAATGGTGCAGCCGCTTTTGATGATAAGCGAGAACGTGATGTATTTCTAACAGGAGCTTTGGCTATCCTTAGCGGATGCTTGCCAAACGTAGTAGGCGAATATGCCAGAGAAACCATATACCCTAATTTGTTTGCTTTTGTGATAGCACCTGCAGCAAGTGGTAAAGGAGCATTGAAGTTTGCCAAGAACTTAGGCGACAAATACCAGGATCACCTTTTAGAATGTCATAAGGCAGCCAAAGAACAATATGAGGTCGAAATGGCAGAATTTAAAGCCGTACAGCGAGACCGAAAGAAAGGTGAACCTGTAAATACCGAAGAACCCGAAAAGCCACCATTCAAAGTAGCGTTCATTCCTGCCAATAGTAGTTATGCCAAAATTCTACAACACATACAGCAAAACGAAGGCACAGGCATAATCTGTGAAACAGAAGCCGATAGTATGGGTAATGTAATGAAACAAGAATGGGGAGGCTACTCAGATATGCTTCGCAAATCTTTTCACCACGAGACCATAAGCCTATCCAGAAAAACAAATGACGAGTATATCTCTATCAAAGAGCCCAAAATATCTATAGCCCTATCAGGAACACCGGGACAAGTTGGTAATTTAATTTCTTCAGCGGAAGATGGCTTGTTTAGTCGATTTATATTTTACACTTTCAAAGTAGAAGAACAGCTTTGGCGTGATGTGTCACCTTACGGCAACCCTATCAACCTCAACGACCATTTCACAAATTTGGCAAGCCAAGTATTTTCAATGGTACAATTCTTTGAGCAATCCAATACCATAATAAAACTAACTCGGGAGCAGTGGCAAACGATTAATGAAGTAGGTCAAAAATGGCTTACTGAAATTACAATCTTTACTTCTGAAGAAGCTGGAAGTGTAGCCAAGCGATTGGGTGTAATACTGTTTAGGCTAGCAATGATTTTCACAGCATTGAGAAAGTTTGAAAATGCCGAGGTGACTCAAGAAGTACTGTGTACAGATGCTGATTTTGAAATAGCCCTAAGCATAGCCAATACCTTTATAGAACATAGTGTGATAATGTTTAACAACTTGCCCAAGCAAGAAAAAACTATGCCTTTCAAGGGAAGTAACAAGCAAGCCTTCTTTACGGCTTTGCCTGTAAAATTTAAACGTGAAGAGGCTGTTCAGATAGCTATGACCTACAATATCAAAGAAAGAACCGTTGGTTCATTGCTTAAAAAACTACTGGACCAAGGTATTCTCACCCAACCCGAATATGGCTACTACCAAAAGGTAACTTAGCCTGTTCATATTTTCCAATGATTAGATAGTGGTTTTTTCTCTTGTTTTCTTTACATTTGTCATTATTTGTCAAGTCATAAAGAAACAATGAACAAATTTGGAGATCTTATAAGAGCCAAGAGAGAAGAGCAAGAAATGCTTCTGCGACACCTTTCGGCTGAGTTAGATATTGACACCGCTCAAATGAGCAAAATAGAAAGAGGCGAACGTACCGCTAAGCGAGAACACGTTCACCAACTCATAAAGATTTTCAAACTGAATGAAGATGAGGCAACAGCTCTTTGGTTAGCAGACCAAGTCGTAAACTTGATAGGTAGTGAAGATGATGCTCTCAATGCGTTAAAAGTAGCTGAAGCTGAAATAAAATATTTAAAAAACGAAGAAGACTAAATGAACTTATTCGACCATATAAAGAACGTACTTGCTGCAAATGAAGCCTTTTGTAAGGATGGGCAACTATTTAAGAATGCAGTAGTAGAAGCAGGACTAAAACTTGACCCAGCCTTATTAAACTTATTGCTGAAAGACGAAAAAGCGAAAAAGCATTTTTTCTCTGATGTCGAAGGTGTAGCGGTCTTTGATAAGGTGAAGTTTCAAAAGTTTGTATCAAACAAACAGTTCTTACCTGATAGCTTCACAGCTTACAAGAACAAGATAGGCTTAACCGCTAATGGCGAATACCTCACGGAAGCTAATGAAGTGGTGCTGGATTTTCCATACAAAGATTGTGTATTGGAAGGTGGGCAAACTAAGGAAGATCAAAAACGACAGGAAATATTTTGGAATGAAACTCTTGCCCCTGATGAAATAGATAGATTGTTTGAGCCTAAAGTACTGACCAAATGGAAACGCTATGACAAAGACGGAGAATACGAAGTAAAAAAGCTCGATAAGACTGATAATCTCATAATTAAAGGGAATAATCTTTTAGCTCTTCATTCTTTACTGCCCATATACAAAGGCAAGGTAAAACTGATTTATATAGACCCACCTTTCAATACGGGAACTGATAGCTTTCAATACAATGATAGCTTTAATCATTCTACTTGGTTAACTTTTATGAGAAATAGGCTGGATGTAGCCAAGGAGTTTTTGTCTAAGGACGGTTTGATATTTATAAATGTGGATGACATTGAAGAAGCGTATTTAAAAGTACTATGTGATAGCATATTCGGGACTGATAACTTCTTAAATGTAATATCAGTAAAATCGTCCACACCAAGTGGAACAAAGACAGCACATAAGGATAAAACCATAATTAAACAGAAAGATTTAATTCTCGTATATCGGAAAACAAAAGCAGCAAAATTAAATCCTCAATACACTGTCAGAGATAAATGGGATAAGCATTATTCCTTATTCCTTGAGAAGAATGAAAACAATGAGTTTATTTTAAGCAAATTGATCGACAAGTTACTTGCTCAAGAGGTTGTTAATAAAAAGATAGGATTAGATAAATTAAATATTGACAACAAGGTGTTTAAAAAGTTCTACCTGGAGAATGCGGATAAAATATGTCGTTTACAATCACATAAAAATAAAGAAGCTGATAAACTATCAAGAGATAAGGGAAAGATTGTTTTTGAGCATATTAAGGATGGAGAATCTAAAGGTTTGTACTATAATGGTCAAGTAATTACGCCACTTCAGCAAGGGATACACAACGTGTATTTAAACCAACGATTCGTTGATGATTTAGGGATGTTGTTATGTGATTTTTGGTGGGATATTGATTATCAAAATACCCAAAATGAAGGAGGTGTTAGTTTTCCAACTGCTAAGAAACCAGAAGTATTGTTGTCAAGAATTATAGAAATGTGTACAGATCAGAATGATATAGTTTTAGATTATCATTTAGGAAGCGGAACCACTTCAGCAGTTGCGTTAAAATCTGGCAGAAGATTTATAGGAATAGAGCAATTAGATTATGGTAAAAATGATAGTGTCCAAAGACTTAAAAATGTAATTGAAGGAGAACAATCTGGAGTTTCAAAAGCGTACAACTGGCAAGGAGGAGGCTCATTCGTTTATGCAGAATTAGCTAAAGACAATGCCGCTTACTTGGATGCTATACAAGCCGCCAAAGACTCTAAAGCACTTTCCAATCTATGGGATGAGATAAAAGACAAGCCATTCATAAGCTATAAGGTAAACCCTCAGGACATAGACAACAGCAAACAAGCGTTTGAAGCACTGACACTGGACGACCAGAAGAAGCTACTCATAAGCCTATTGGACAAAAATCAGCTCTATGTTAACTACAACGACATAGAAGATGCAGACCACGGCATTAGTAAGGAAGACAAGGTATTGAACCAACAATTTTATAGCTTATGAGTACAACTATAAAGACATATCAGGCTACAAAAATGGGTTCAATTGTTGCACAATTGTGTATTTATGCTTACATTTGCACTAACCGTACCCATTCTGCTTCCCGTAAGATCAGCAAATGGGTCTTGACTAAAGACAATAATTTTATTAAAGATAATACACCCCTCAGGCTTACTTCGGTAGCACACTTGAGGGGTCTTCTCTTTTTAGGGCTATGAGTAAGCAAGTGTACCATAAAGCCCCATTGTCTTTTGCTGACCAACTTCAGCAACTAAAAAACCGCCATTTGTCAGTAGCAGATGATGCAAAAGCACTTGCCTATCTTTCACAGATAAGTTACTACAGGTTAAGTGCTTATTTCTTGCCATACCAAGCGGTAAAAGACCAATTTGATGAGGGTACTACTTTTCAGCATATCATTGACACCTATTCCTTTGATAGAGAATTACGTTTGTTGGTATTCGATTGTATTGAACGTATAGAAATAGCTATAAGAACACAGTTTATTTATTGTATGGCTATGCACCATAATGATAGCCATTGGCAAGACAATCAAAACCTATTCATAAAACCTTTCTACAACAAAATTGGGAATCGAGTAGATCCTTATTCAGATTTCCAATCAATTATATCAAGAGCAAAAACAGTAAGAAGACCAGAGGTTTTTATCAAACACTATATTGACAACTACAGCAAACCTTCTAATCCACCGTCTTGGATGTGCTTTGAATTATTGACCATTGGCGAGTTATCTCACTTTTATAGAGGCTTACGGAGCAAAGACGATAAGAAAAGAATAGCAGCAAATTTTGATGTCCATTTTACGGTTTTTACCTCTTGGTTACATTCCCTTACTTATGTAAGAAATATTTGTGCCCACCACTCAAGATTATGGAATAAGGATTTAGCCGTTGAGCCTGAAAGATTAAAGAAGCCTGTTGGACCTTGGTTGGGAGCTGCTTATAGCAATAATAGTAGAATGTTCTACTTTCTATGTGTGTTAAAATATCTATTACTAAGAGTAAATCCTGGGAATAGGCTCAAAGAAAAAATGATACAGCTTTTTGAAAAATACCCTAATGTACCTATTAAGTATATGGGTATTCCTTCAGACGGAAATGGAAATTTGTTAAACTGGCAAAACGAACCATTATGGCAGTAGTACAAACATTAGAACAAAAAATATCGGCAGGTTTTGAGATGGGTGTACCTCGTCCTGAAATTCCTAACTACATATTCAATAACTTAAACCCAGCTTTTGCATTAAGACCCTATCAGCAAGAGGCCTTTTCAAGGTTCATTTTTTACAGTGAAGTTTACCCTCAACGGATTAAGCCAACTCAACTCTTGTTTCATATGGCTACTGGTAGCGGTAAAACCCTAATTATGGCAGGGTGTATTCTGCACCTCTACCAGTTAGGTTATCGCAATTTTATATTCTTTGTCAATAGTTCTACTATCATAGAAAAAACTAAAGACAATTTTCTCAATACATTGTCTTCTAAATACCTATTCAATCAGTCTATTTCTATTGCAGACCAACAAATTCATATCAAAGAAGTAGATAATTTTCAAGCGGTTAATGATGATGACATAAACATTGTTTTTAGCACCATTCAAGGCTTGCATACAAGGCTTAATACACCAAGAGAGAACAGTATTACCTATGAAGATTTTGAAGACAAGAAGATAGTCTTAATATCAGATGAAGCCCACCATATCAATGCAGAAACCAAAAAAGGCAAGCTCAATAAATCTGAAAAAGAAGATATAATAAGTTGGGAAAGTACGGTTACAAAAATCTTTAATGCCAATATTGATAATTACCTATTAGAGTTTACAGCAACAGCCGATCTGCAGAACCCACTAATCAATAAAAAGTATCAGGATAAATTGATATTCGATTATCCATTAAAACAGTTCAGAAAAGATAAGTATTCCAAAGAGGTTAAAGTATTACAAGCGGAATTAGACCAATTTCCAAGAGCATTACAAGCGGTTATCCTCAATCAATATAGAAGAAAGGTATTTGAAAAAAACGGCTTACACATTAAGCCAGTTATACTATTCAAGTCTAAAACCATTGCAGAAAGTCAAGCATTCTTTGCAGAGTTTGTAAGCTCGGTAGAGCAATTAAAGACAAGTGATATTCAAGCAATCCAAAACTCAAATAAAGGCAATGTGCTTGAAGAGGCTTTTAACTATTTCAATACCAATAGCATTACTACTTCAAACTTGATAGCAGAGTTAAAAGAAGATTTTAGCGAGAATAAGTGTATTGTTGTTGATAGCAAGTCTGATAGTGAAGAAAAACAACTCATTGTAAATAGTCTTGAAGATATTAATAATGAATATAGGGCAGTATTTGCAGTTGATAAATTAAATGAAGGCTGGGACGTTCTTAATCTCTTCGATATAGTTCGCTTATACAATACTCGTGATGCCGACCATAAGAGCGGTAAAGTTGGTAAAACAACAATGTCGGAAGCACAACTTATCGGTAGAGGTGCAAGGTATTGTCCATTTAAATTATCTGATGACCAAGAGCTTTATCAAAGAAAATTTGATGATGATTTAACGAATCCAGTAAGGGTTTGTGAAGAGCTTTATTATCATTCTGCATATAACCCTAAATACATATCAGAGCTAAACAAGGCATTAGAGCAAATAGGTATTAAGGACAGCAGAACAAGAGAACTGCCATTATTCATAAAAGAAGAATTTAAAAAATCAGATTTCTATAAAAAAGGAATACTCTATGTCAATAAGCAAGTTGCCAATGACAGAAAGGATATAGAGGAATTAAGTCCGCTAATCAGAGATAAAGAAAGAAAGGTCAGATTGATGACAGGCTTTAGTCGTGAATCAACCGCTTTTGAGTTCAATATGGAAATCCAACAGGGCACTCAAACCAAGACTTATTCTTTTAGTAGTTTTCCAATAGCTGTAAAGCGTAAAGCTCTTAACAAATTAAGGTTTTTCCGCTTCAATAACTTACAGCATTACTTTCCTCACATTACTTCTGTCAATGAATTTATCACAAGTGATAAATTTTTGAATCCTGTAAAAATTGTCTTTACAGGAACAGAACAACAAGTGAAGAATCCAACAGCTGAAATGAAGTTAGAAGCGAGTGTCAAGGCATTAGACGAGATAGCAAAAGAAATACAGGCTGGTTCGGTTGAATATAAGGGTACAAAATCATTTACACCACAAGGAATAGGATATACCTTTAAAGACAAGACTTTGAATATTACAGTTGGAGAAGGAAATGCAGAATATGGAGTTCCTCAAACAACAACTACAAATAGAGATTTACAATTAGACCTTTCTACAGTTGACTGGTATGCTTTCAATGAAAATTATGGTACTGATCAGGAAAAGTATCTGGTCAAGTACTTTGAGCAAGCTTTTGAAAGTTTAAAGGCTAAATACACAGATATATACTTGCTCAGAAACGAGAAACATTTCAAGTTATATTCATTTGATGATGGCAGACCATTAGAACCTGATTTTGTATTGTTCCTCAAAGAGAAACAAAAGAATAAACCTATCATTTATCAATTATTCATAGAGCCAAAAGGTCAGCAACTTATAGCAACAGATCAATGGAAAGAGGATTTCCTAAAGCAAATAGAGCAAGAGCATAAGTTAGACACAGTATTCGAGAATAAAGAGTTCAAGCTAATTGGTATGCCTTTCTACAACGAGCAATTAAAAAAGAATGAATTTGATATAAAACTAAAAGCAGCAACGAATACATAATTTGAAAAACCTAACATTAAATATCATTCCTTTTAAGCACTCGTTTGAGTCCAAGACTTTCGGTTTTACAACCGAAAAACAGGAAGGCTATTTCCCTATTCATAGGGCAGATTTGCCTAACATTATAAAAGACGAGCATTGGGGAGCATTTGATGAGGTGAAGTATCTATACTCTAATTTCAAAGACACGGAAGACCACCCATACACGGCTGAGGTAGATTTCCAATCAGAAAACAAGTTTGTAAAGCACTACTACAGTCAATTGATATTAGACTACTTCAAAGACAAAGCAGCTGCCGTAGATTACAACTTTGTAAAAGACATAGAAATATGGTTTAAGGACAGTAGCCAAACTACTACTTTGTATCAAGGCTATCAAAAGTTCACCCTAAAGGTTCACTTTTCTCGCTTAGCCAAAGGTCCAGCTCTTTTAGTATCGTATGATGGTATTTCCAGAGCAAGTGCCAAGAGCTTAGAAGAATTAGACTGGCCAACCAATGGCATAGGAAAGGTATTTTGTGAAGGCAGACTATACAGATTCAAAAAGCTACCTGATGAAGCCAAACAGCAATTGGATAAGGTCTATCCATTGCTTTCCATACCCAAGCAAGTAGAATTAGGTATTGACATACAAAACAATCCATTTGAGAACAGATACAAGCCTTATAAGACCAAGATTACTCAGTTTTACAACAAGTATCTGAATACGGACACGTTTAAAACGTTGGTTCACTTAGATGATAATGGTTTCTTAGACATTGACCAAGACCAAGTACAGCGTACCAGTTTCAATTCAAACAATCTACAGTTTGCAAACGAAACATTCCTCGACCCTAAAAAGGGGATGAAGAAAGGCCCTTATAAGCCTTCACCTCACGCCAACGTTCGGTTCTTCTTTATCTATCACAAACCAGATAGGCAGAACTATGTAAAGCCGCTTTACAGCTACTTTACTAATGGCTATAAAACGTATTTTCCTTCTTTAAAATCCTATATCAAACAGCCATTCTATATAGATGAAGGCACAAGTTTAGCTTTTGATAGTCCTGTCACAGCCTTACACGAACTCAAGACCCATTTAATCAATTTAGAGAAGCTACCTGATACCCGATATGTAGCCATATATGTAAGTCCTATTCATAAGGATGAGGTGGAGAATCATTTGCTCTACCACCATATCAAAGAAGAATTGCTTAAACATAGCATTACCTCACAAGTAATCTATAAAGAGAGCATACACGATAATTACTTCGGAGCATTCTTAGAGAACATAGCACCGGCACTATTGGCTAAAATAGACGGTATTCCTTGGCGTTTGGATAGAGAGCTTAAACCACAGTTGATTGTAGGTGTAGGAGCTTTCAAGTCCAATCAGCTTAACCGCAGATATGTAGGAAGTGCTTTCTGTTTCAATAATAAAGGAGAGTTTAAAGGATTTGATTGCCTACTGGATAATGAATTAGACCTCTTAGCACAGAAGATTGAAAAGAAAATACTCAACTTCTTTGTCGACTATGGAGAGAAGGCAGACAAACTAATCATTCACTACTACAAGCCATTTAGCACAAGAGAATTAGACCCGATTAAGAAAACGCTAAAGAAGTTGGGCTTAGAAATACCCATAATAGTAGTTACCGTTAATAAAACAGAGTCAAGCGATTTTATCGCTTTCGATAGAGACAATAAAGAGTTGATGCCAGTAAGTGGCACATACTTAGAAATAATGAGAGGGAAGTATCTGTTGTTTAATAATTCGAGACACAATCCAGAACTACCCAATCCAAGAATTAATCATTTTCCAGTAAAGCTGTCGCTTTTCTGTACAGATGAGGATTACTTTGCCAATAGGCAAAATGTAAATGAAGTAATAGACCAGGTATATCAGTTTAGCCGTATGTATTGGAAATCCGTAAGGCAGCAGAACCTACCTGTAACAATAAAATACCCAGAGATGGTAGCTCAAATATTCCCCTTCTTCGAAGGCGATAAGATACCAGACTTTGGAAAAAATAATTTGTGGTTTTTATGATGAACAGAGCAGAAGAAATACTGAATATAAAAGAGGTTAAACCTACAGCTGTAAGAATATTGGTGCTTAGGTATTTGTTAGAACATAAAAAAGCTCAGTCCCTAAAAGACATTGAAGAAGGTTTATTATATACTGACAGAAGTTCTATTTTTAGGTCACTCAAAACATTTGAGGAAAACAAAGTAATTCACAGTATTGAGGATGGCTCGGGGATGGTCAAATATGCTGTATGTGCTGAAGGATGCAACTGCGACCCAAAGGACTTACACTATCATTTTTATTGTACCAAATGTGGGTTAACATATTGCCTTTTAGACAATCCAATCCCTATTATTCAGTTACCAAGCAAGTTTAAAATGCAACAGGCGAATATGGTAGTAAAAGGGCTTTGCGATAAGTGTAGCTAATCTTTGCAATCGAGTTGCAGAGAAATTGTCTTATCTTTGAACCCAGAAATGAGAATATTGGCATTCATATTATGTATTTATATCACAGCACTATCTGTAGTGCCGTGTACAGATGGTATGCCACAAACTTCACATTCTTCAAACACTGAGGTATCTGCCGCAGAGCACGACCACAATCATTCAGACCACCAAGATAGTTGCACACCATTTTGTGTTTGTTCTTGTTGTGGCACTATGATTACTATGCCTACTTTGCAACCTTTGGTGCAGGCAAAAGTGGTTATTTCTACGGACTACCTATTTCATTACACATTCGATTATTCCTTTGACTACAGCGAAGGAGTATGGCACCCGCCAAGCCATAGTTAAGCCACTTTTCAAGGGACAACTATGCCCTTTTCAAACATAGTTTAGGTTTAACTTTTTACAAAATCAAATATTAATGTTCGATAATATAATCGCTTATTCGGTTAAGAATAAGTTTGTTGTAGGGCTTTTCGTAGCAGCTCTTATAGTTTGGGGATTATTTTCTCTCAAACAGCTACCCATAGATGCCGTACCTGATATAACCAATAATCAAGTACAGATAATCACCATATCGCCCACTCTTGCTACGCAAGAAGTGGAGCAATTTATTACGACACCTGTTGAGCTGGCAGTCCAGAGTTTGCAAAAAACAGAAGAGATACGTTCTATCTCTCGTTTTGGGCTGTCAGTCGTTACCGTAGTGTTTGAAGAAAACTACGATATATACTTGGCTCGTCAGTTGGTCAATGAAAAACTCAAAGAGGCTGAAGAAGATATTCCTGATGGATTAGGCACACCTGAAATGGCACCACTTTCAACAGGCTTAGGTGAGATTTATCAGTATGTAGTCCGACCAGAAGAAGGTTTTGAAGACAAGTATTCACCCACCGAGCTTAGAAGTATTCAAGACTGGATTGTTACTCGACAACTTTTAGGCATAGAAGGAGTGGCAGAAGTAAACTCTATGGGCGGTTACCTCAAACAGTATGAAGTGGCGGTAAACCCCAATCTTTTAAAATCAGTAGGGATAAGCATTTCAGATATTTTCACCGCCTTAGAAAAGAGTAATGAAAATACAGGGGGTGCTTATATCGAGAAAAACTCTAACGCTTACTATATACGGTCAGAGGGATTAGCTAAATCACTGGATGATATTGGTAATATAGTCGTTAGTGATGCAGGAAATATTCCCGTTTTAGTAAAAGATGTAGCAACCGTCCAATATGGAAAATCCCCTCGATATGGAGCATTGGTAAGAGATGGAGAAGAAGTAGTTGGTGGAAAAGTAATGATGTTCAAAGGTGCAAATTCTGCACAGGTAACGGAGTTGGTCAAAGAGCGAGTTATTCAAATTCAAAAATCACTTCCAGAAGGTGTAGTTATTGAACCCTATTTGGTAAGAGATAAATTAGTAAGTACTGCCATTGGTACAGTTAAAAAGAACCTCATTGAAGGTGGTCTTATCGTCATTTTTATTCTTGTCTTACTCTTAGGCAATTGGAGAGCAGGACTGATTGTAGCTTCTGTCATTCCTTTGGCAATGTTGTTTGCCGTTTCTATGATGAATGTATTGGGCATTTCTGCCAACCTAATGAGTTTAGGGGCTATAGATTTTGGATTAATTGTAGATGGGGCTGTAATCATTGTGGAAGCCATTGTACACCGCCTACAAGTCAAAAAAGCAGGCAGTTTGCTTTCGCAAAACGAAATGGACAATGAGGTAATTACCTCTTCTCAAAAAATAAGAAGTTCAGCAGCATTTGGTGAGATTATCATTCTTATGGTATATATACCCATTTTAGCTTTGGTAGGGATAGAAGGAAAAATGTTTAAGCCTATGGCTCAAACAGTAATGCTTGCTATTGCAGGTGCATTGATACTTTCACTGACCTATGTGCCAATGATGGCAGCCTTAGTACTGAAGAAAAATGTAGTCAATAAGAAAACGATTGCAGATAAAATCATTGCCTTTTTTCAAAAAGGCTATTCACCTATTTTAGATGCAGCTCTACGTTTTAAGACCGTTTTTGTAAGTGCTACTGTAGTGGCTTTTTTAATCAGCCTGTTTGTGTTCGGCAGAATGGGTGGAGAGTTCATTCCAACCTTAGAAGAAGGTGACTTAGCAATGCAGCATATTCTGCCACCGGGAAGCTCACTTTCACAAAGTGTAGAAACAGCTAAGATGATACAAAACAAGCTACTGAAAGATTTTCCAGAAATAGAAGATGTAGTTGCAAATATTGGTTCGGCAGAAATACCAACAGATCCTATGCCTGTAGAAATAGCAGATTATGTATTGGTGATGAAGCCAAAATCTGAATGGACTTCCGCAAGCTCAAGACAAGATATGTTTGAGAAATTGGAAGAATCATTACATAACATTCCAGGAGTAGGTTTTGAGTTTTCGCAACCTATACAGCTTCGCTTTAATGAATTAATGACTGGTTCTAAGGCAGACATAGCTATTAAACTATTTGGTGAAGACTTAGATGTATTATTTCAGAATGCGTCTAAAGCCGAAAGCGTAATCAAGCAAATAGATGGTGTAGGAACAGTGAACGTAGAACAAACCATTGGAATGCCACAAGTAATGGTAAAGTATGACTATCAGCGAATGGCACAATATGGCTTACATATTCAAGAAGTCAATCAAGTTATTCGTTCAGCATTCGCAGGAGAAAAAGCAGGAATTATTTATGAAGGAGATAAGCGATTTGATTTAGTCATTCGATTAGCAGAGGAAAATAGAAAAGGTATAGAGGATGTTGAAAACCTTTACATAACCCTAAATAATGGAAATCAAATACCATTGAACAATGTGGCAAACATTGACCTGATTAATGCACCAATGCAAGTATCTCGTGAGAATACCAATAGACGAATTGTCATAGGTGTAAATGTAGGTGACACAGATGTAGAAACCTTAGTTGAAAAAATACAAACAGAGTTAGATGCTAAAGTCAGTTTGCCTGTTGGCTACTACTTTACGTATGGCGGTCAGTTTGAAAACCTAAAAGCCGCAAATGCAAGATTATCTATAGCAGTACCAATGGCTTTAGCCTTAATCTTCATATTGCTTTATTTCACCTTCGGTTCCGTATCGCAGGCAGCTTTGATTTTTACCGCTATTCCTTTATCGGCCATTGGTGGAATATGGGCCTTACAACTAAGAGGATTACCGTTCAGCATTTCAGCAGGTATTGGTTTCATTGCATTATTTGGAGTTGCCGTATTGAATGGAATAGTCCTTATAGGTTATTTCAATCAGCTTAAAAAAGAAGGGATGAAAGATATAAAAGAGAGAATAACAACTGGAACAAGAGTAAGACTAAGACCAGTAATAATGACCGCAGCAGTAGCTTCACTTGGGTTTTTACCTATGGCTATTTCTACTTCGGGTGGTGCTGAAGTGCAAAGACCTTTAGCAACTGTTGTAATTGGTGGTTTGATAACCGCAACTTTTTTAACATTGGTCATATTGCCTATTCTTTATTATTGGTTAGAAAAATTGAGTGAGAGAAAATCCAATAGATTTAATGTATCGAAAGGTGGTGTATTAGGAATCTTGTTGATGATAGGATTATCTTTTTCAGCCCAAGCACAAGAGCAAGCTCTTGATTTGGATAGTGCTATTTCTATGGCAATCACCAATCACCCCAATATTAAAGCAGCAGAATTAGATGTAGAGAAAAACAAATCTTTACAAAACCTAAAATACAACTTAGGTGCTACTGATATATCTTACCAAGGCGATGGTTTAGCTGATAATCAATTTGGTCAACAAGTAAATCAAATAGGTATAGTTCAGAATTTTCCAAGTCCTGGTATTACCAAAGCTCAGAATAAATTGCAGGATGCCTACACAAACCAAAGTAGTACTCAACAGCAGATAACAGAGAACGAACTAAAATGGAAGGTCAAGCAACTATACTTTGAAATCCAGTACAAAAAGGAATTGGGAAAACTATATGGAAATCTCAGTTCTACTTATAAGGAATACCATAGAAAAGCAACTGTAAGAGTACAGGCAGGAGCTGCCAATCGAATTGAACTACTGACCTTACAATCCAAATGGAATGAATATGAACTACTCTTAAACCAAGTGAAAATTGAAATTGCCAACTTAAACAAGCGGTTTCAATTACTACTAAATACAAAAGAGTCAATTACTACTACAGATAGTTTGTCAGTGGCAAATTTTTCCACTCAATTAGATAGTACTACGAATCCACTTCTATTAAGAAGTCAGCAAGAAATTGCTATTGAAAATGCCAAAGTAGATGCAATGAAAGCTGATTTAAAACCCAGTTTTAATGTAGGTTATGCAGCACAAAATTTTAATCAAGGTGGTTGGCTAAATGCAGTACAAGCAGGTGTATCCATTCCCTTATTTAATGGCCAAGCAAAAAAGAGAATAGAAGCTCAGAGAATGCAAATTGATATTGGCAACTATCAATACCAAAGTCAGCTTCTACAATTCAAACAAGACCAGTTGGAAATAGAAAATACACTGAGCTTGTATCAAGCAGGAGTTGATTTTTATAAAAACCAAATAGAAACCATTAATCCAGAGATTGTCAGAATAAGTGAACTGAATTACCAAGCAGGAGAAATCTCTTACTTAGAATTACTGAACACTTTACAACTGATGGCTTCAAACAATAAAAATTATTGGGAACAGATTTTAGCCTACAACAAGGCTGTTGCTGATTTTCAATTTCTTACTAATCAATAAAGACTTTAAAAATGAATCATATAAAATATATCATAGCTATAATCACAATACTATCTGTTGTTATGTTCTCTTCTTGCGGTCATAAACATTCCGAAGGAGATGGACATAATCACGGCTCAGAGGAAACCTCACATTCTGTTGATGATGGACATAATCACGGAGAAGAAGAACACCAAGAAGAAGGATTGCACCTTACTAAAGCTCAAGCCGAAACCATAGGTTTAGAATTTGGGTCACTATCTTCTATCAAAGTCAATGACTTTGTTAAAGCAACGGGTTCTTTGGGCTTACCACCAAATGCCTATTCTTCCGTTTCTGCCAAAACCAATGGTATAATAAGAGGAACAAAGAAATTTGTGGAAGGTAATTACATAAAGAAAGGGGCTGTAATTGCATATCTCGAAAATGCTGATTTAATAGTAACACAGCAAGATTATTTAGAAGCAAAGGCACAATTGCACCTCAAACGTTTAGAAGTACAACGCCAAAAAACATTGGTAGAATCAAATGCTGGAGTAGCTAAGAACTTGCAAAATGCACAAGCAGAAGTGTCCGTTTTAGAAGCCAAAACACAAGGGCTTGCTAAGCAACTTTCTTTTTTAGGAATATCCACTTCTAATCTATCGCCAAGTACCATAAAACAGCAGATAGCCATTGTAGCACCTATGAGTGGCTACATTTCTAAGATTAGTTTTCATAACGGAATGTATGCCCAATCTTCGGTTTCATTGATGGATATTATTTCTTCTCAGCACCTGCATTTAGAATTAGATGTATTTGAAAAGGATATTGCCAATATAAAGAAAGGTCAAAAGATTAGCTATACAGTTCCTGCATTGGGTCAGACTATTTATTATGGTACGGTAGATGTTATTGGAAAAGAATTCAATTCCAATTCTAAAACAATCCGTATTCACGGTCATTTAGACGGGACAAAACCAACCTTTCTAAAAGACTTATTCATTAACGCTAAAATTTATCTCAATGATGTAGAATCTTCGGCTCTGCCTGAAAATGCGATTATTAATGATGGAGGTAATAGTTTTATCTATGTAGCGAATGAAAAGGCGAATGATGACGAAATAGAATTTGAAAAGATAGCAGTTATTGCAGGTGCAACAGATAATGGCTTTACAGCAGTAAAATTAATCGATACAATTCCTGATGGAATGCAGATAGTAACAATAGGAGCATACTATGTCTATGCTCAATCAAAAGCAGGTGAATTAGAACACGAACATTAAATCAAACATTATGTACTTATTTATATATTTTATCGCTTATTTTCTCTTAGTATTTGTACTGAGGTCCTTTTTACTTTGGAAGAAAACCAAAATCAATCCTCTTACCTTTAACAAGGGTGATGATGCACACGGCTACAATGGAAAAGTCTTTGGAATTATTTCTATCATAGAACTAATTGTGGTTTCTATTTATGCCTTTGTTCCAACCTGGCACAAGTTTTTATTGCCGTTTTGGTATTTAGAAAATGATACCTTGGTTTATATCGGTTGGGCATTACTAATCCTATCCTTACTATTTGTATGGTTTTCTCAGTCCAATATGAGAGAATCTTGGCGTATCGGTATAGATGAAGAAAACAAAACCGAATTAGTAACCAACGGCTTTTTTGCTATTTCTCGTAATCCTATTTTCTTAGGTATTATGATAGCCAATATTGGTCTATTCTTAGTCCTTCCGAATGCTTTTACCTTACTAATTATTGCACTTTCTACCGTTAGTATCAATACACAGATTAGATTGGAAGAAGAATTTTTGATAAAGGAATTTGGAGAGCAATATTCTAAGTATAAAGGAAGAGTAAATAGATGGATCACCTTTAAAAGTTCAAACAATGACAAATAAAGAACATACACATATATATGATAAGAACGGCAAGCAGATCTGTTGTTCTCTTGAAGAAAAAATAGATAGAAAGTCACCACCACCTTTAATGCATTCTACAGAAGGTCACAGCCATTCTCACAGCCATTCTCACGACAATGAAGGTAATTGGAAGGTCTATTTTCCTGCCATTATCAGCTTTGTTTTACTTATTTCGGGTATAGCCTTAGATTATTTTGATATAGTTTTCTTTCAAGGCTGGGTAAGAGTAGTATGGTATGCAGTTGCTTATATTCCAGTAGGTTTTCCAGTTTTAAAAGAAGCATTTGAAGCACTAAAAAAAGGAGAAGTATTCACAGAGTTTTTCTTAATGGGTATAGCCACTATTGGAGCTTTTGCCATAGGAGAATATCCCGAAGGAGTTGCTGTAATGCTTTTCTATGCTGTTGGTGAATTATTCCAAAGTGCAGCAGTAAGAAGAGCAAAGGACAATATCAAAGCATTATTAGATGTACGTCCTAAAATAGCCAATGTATTACGAAACAAATCTTTCCTTGAAGTCAATCCAAATGATGTAAAGGTAGATGAAACCATACAAATAAAAGTTGGAGAGAAAGTACCCTTAGACGGCACTTTACTTTCTGCACAAGCCAGTTTAAATACCGCAGCACTCACAGGAGAGAGTAAACCACAAAGTATATTAAAAGGAGAAAACGTATTGGCAGGCTCTATCAATTTGGATGGGGTAATAGAAGTGAAAACGACAAAACTCTTTAAAGATAGTTCTGTATCAAGAATATTGGAGTTGGTTCAGAATGCCACTTCAAAAAAGGCAAAAACAGAACTATTAATTAGGCGATTGGCTAAAGTCTATACGCCAATTGTGGTTTATTTGGCAATAGCAGTATGCTTTCTACCATACTTTTTTGTAGATGATTATGTATTTAGAGATTGGCTATATAGAGCTTTGATTTTCTTAGTAATATCTTGTCCTTGTGCCTTGGTTATTTCCATTCCATTGGGATATTTTGGTGGGCTTGGTGCAGCTTCTAAAAACGGCATATTATTCAAAGGAGCGAAATACCTGGATGAACTGAAAGAAGTGAATACAATAGTGATGGATAAAACCGGAACGGTCACCAAAGGTGTATTTAGGTTAAGCGAAATCAAAACTTATGGAAAATGGAAAGAAGAAACAATGATGCCTATTCTCTTAGCCATAGAATCAAAATCAACTCACCCAATTGCGCAAGCGATAATGGAGTATCAAACCGATATATCTATTCCTAATGTAACCGATATAAAAGAAATAGCTGGCAAAGGTTTAACGGGTCTGGTACAGGAAAAAAACGTGGTGGTTGGTAATCAAAAATTAATGCACCAATTCAACATAGATACTCCAAACGAGATTGAGTCCATTGTAGATTCTATTGTATTGGTCGGAATAGATGGAGTCTTTGTAGGATATGTTACTATTGCTGATGAGATAAAAGAAGATGCCAAAGCGTCTTTAGAAAGTCTGAAAAGTGAAGGTATAAAATCGTTGATGATGTTGTCAGGCGATAAAAACAGTATCACTCAAAAGGTTGCAGCACAGCTCGGAATTGAAAAAGCCAAAGGCGGTTTATTACCAGAAGACAAGCTGAATGAAGTAGAACGAATCAAGCAAGACAAGCAAAAGAAGGTTGCGTTTATAGGAGATGGAATAAATGATGCTCCTGTTCTGGCAGCAAGTGACGTGGGTATTGCTATGGGAGCAATGGGATCTGATGTAGCAATTGAGACAGCAGATGTTATCATTCAAACCGACCAACTGTCGAAAATCAGCACAGGCATTCGAATATCAAAATCCACTCAAAAAATTATTTGGCAAAACATATTCCTCGCCTTTGGTGTCAAGATTATTGTATTGATCTTAGGGGCAGGTGGGTTGGCCACAATGTGGGAAGCAGTATTTGCAGATGTGGGCGTGGCACTATTGGCTATTTTAAATGCAGTTAGACTACAAAGGATGAAATGGAGATAGATTTTATTATTTAAGCATTTGCTTAAATACTTATTTACACTTACCTTTGTGCTATGCAAAAGGAAGATAACAATAGTTGTATTCGTCAGGATAGAGATATAGGTCAAATAAAAAGAGCACAGAATTTCCTAACCGAAAACAAAGTCTCCATAACCAGAAACACTGCTGCCCTTAACTTATTGGGTAATCAAGTGCGTTTAAGTATTGTCATATTGCTACTCGAAGAAACCAAGCTATGTGTTTGTGACCTCGCTGAGATATTAGAAATGAAAATACCTGCAATTTCACAACACCTAAGAAAGCTAAAGGATGGCGGCATACTTTATTCAACCAGAGACGGAACGGTACTTTATTATGCTGTCATAACAGAGTATATCCCATTTGTTAGTAACATTTTAAACAGAGAATTGGTATGACCGCAAAATCAAAGTCAGGAAAATGGGCAGGTGCGGGATTGTTATCTGCCGTAGCTGCTTCACTCTGCTGTATCGCCCCGGTGTTGGCTCTTATCTCTGGTGCTTCGGGAGTGGCTTCCACCTTTTCGTGGATGGAACCTTTCAGACCTTATTTGATAGGGATAACGGTATTGGTACTGGCTCTTGCCTGGTATCAAAAATTAAAGCCAAAAACAAAGGAAGAAATAGATTGCAATTGCGATGATGATGGAAAGCTACCTTTTATGCAGACTAAAAAATTTCTTGGAATGATTACAGTATTTGCCGCTTTGATGTTAGCATTTCCATATTACTCCGGGATATTTTATCCAGACAACAAAAAGGAAGTAATTATAATGGACAGTTCCAATGTTCAGAATATCAGTTTTAATATAAAAGGAATGACCTGCTCTTCTTGTGAAGAACACGTCAATCACGCAGTAAGTGAATTAAAAGGTATTGTAGAGATTAAATCTTCCTATGAAAAAGGGAACGCTAAAGTGAAGTTTGATAAATCTAAAACCAATATTGAAGAAATTGAAAAAGCAATTAACTCAACAGGGTATAAAGTAACAGACAAAAATTAAACGAATGGAACTTAAATTAAAATCAGAAATAACCTGTCCAGAGTGCGCCCACAAGAAAGAAGAAACTATGCCAACAAATGCCTGTCAATACTTTTATGAATGTGAGAAGTGCCAGAAAGTAATAAAGCCAAAGCAAGGTGATTGCTGCGTTTATTGTAGTTATGGGAGTGTGCCTTGCCCACCGATTCAACAAAACAAAAATTGCTGTTAATTTTTTAATGCAAAAATCAACATTCAAAATATCTAAAATGGACTGTCCTTCGGAAGAAAACTTAATCCGAATGAAGCTCTCAAGCATACCAAGTATTAAACATTTAGATTTTGATATTCCTAAGCGACAGTTAACTATTTTCCATACCAAACCAGATAGTGAGATAGAAAACAAAATACACGAACTAAATCTATCAAGTGAATTACTGAATACCACAGAAACCAATCAATCAGAATTTAATGAAAATGCCAATCAAAGCAAATTGCTTTGGGCAGTTCTGATCATTAACTTTTCCTTTTTTCTTATAGAAATTACAACAGGTATTGTTTCTAAGTCAATGGGCTTAGTAGCTGATAGTTTAGATATGCTTGCTGATGCATTCGTTTATGGCATTAGTTTGTTAGCAGTAGGTGGTACTATTTCACGTAAAAAGAGTATTGCTAATATTGCAGGTATATTTCAAATAGTTTTAGCCTGTATAGGTTTTATAGAAATAGTAAGAAGATTTATCTCTGGTGAGCAACTTCCAGAATTTGGTACTATGATTATTGTTTCAGTATTAGCGTTATTAGCAAATGCATACTGTCTGTATCTATTACAAAAATCTAAGTCCAAAGAAGAAGCACATATGCAAGCGAGTATGATTTTCACCTCCAATGATATAATTATCAATTTGGGAGTAATCTTAGCAGGTGTACTTGTTTACGTTACCGATACTCGCTTTCCTGATTTACTGGTTGGTACTATAGTTTTTGCATTAGTATTGCAAGGAGCATTAAGAATATTGAAACTGAGTAAATAGAATATGATACTGCAAATAAAAAATATGGTTTGTCCTCGCTGCCTGAGCAGTGTTCGGACTATTCTCAATGATATGCAGATAGAATACAATCGTATAGAATTGGGTATTGTAGGGCTAAACAACGAGTTGAGCGAAGAACAAAAAGAAAAACTTTCCAATAAACTTCAAACACAGGGATTCGAATTACTAAACAGTGAAGAATCTAAGGTCATTAACGCAATAAAGTCATTTGTCATTAACAAAATACATTATACAGATACCAGTCAACATTCAAATCACAACCTCTCTGATGAACTCAGTAAGGAATTGCATACAAGCTATTCAAAATTAAGTAAAACATTCTCTCGAGTTGAAGGCATTACTATAGAACAATATCTACTACAACAACGGATAGAAAAGGTAAAGGAATTGTTGAGTTATGAAGAAAAAACCATTTCTGAAATAGCTTTTGACTTGGGTTACAGTAGCACCGCTCACCTTTCAGCTCAATTCAAAAAGATTACTGGAATGCCGCCTTCGGCATTTAAAAAAATCACAAAGAATCAGAGAAAGTCGCTGGATGACATTTAATATTTCCAAATAATATAAAGATTTGCCAAAACTTTATAAGTGATAGTCCTAATAGATTTAGTACCTTTGTAAACAATGACAAGAAGTCTTTCACATAGAATTACCGCCATTTCAATGGCTTTGTTGATGATGCTATCGTCAACGGGATTCTCTATGGATATTCACTACTGTCAAGATCAGTTAAAGAGTATCAGCCTATTTGGAAAAGCTAAATCCTGCCACGAAAAGCAAGAAACGCCACCTTGCCACCAGACAAAAAAGTCTTGTCACCATAAGGAAGATGGCATAAGCAAGGCAGATAAAGATAACTGTTGTCATAATGAAACTGTTGTCATTGAGAAATCAGATTTAGATGCCACACCTACTCAAATAGCCACTGTCCAAGATATTCAGTTAGACTTTGTAGCTGCTTTTATAGCGGTATATATATTTAACTATAGTTTGCAAGCTGACTTTCAGCCTTATGCACAGTACAAACCACCCTTACCCGATAGAGACGTTCAGGTACTCTATCAGACCTTCCTTATTTGATTCATTCATTTTCGTTGATGCTTCATACCGCTGAACAGCAGTATGGGTCTATTCCTATTTGTAAAATTCTAAGAATGAAAATGAATAATGTTAAATCAAATAATCAAATTTTTTATAGACAATAAGCTTGTCGCTTGGTTGCTACTGCTACTATTTATTGGATGGGGCGTTGTTACCGCACCCTTTGACCTTGGTGTCAATAGCTTGCCCAGAGACCCTGTAGCAGTTGATGCCATACCTGATATTGGAGAGAACCAACAGATCGTTTTCACCAAGTGGATGGGAAGGTCGCCACAAGATGTAGAAGACCAGATCACCTATCCACTTACCACTTCATTATTGGGTATTCCTGGAGTAAAAAGCATACGGAGTAATTCAATGTTTGGCTTCTCCAGTATTTATGTCATTTTCGATGAAGGTGTGGAATTTTATTGGAGTAGAAGTAGAATACTTGAAAAACTAAACTCTCTACCTGCCAATCTCCTGCCCAACGATGTACAGCCCACCCTGGGTCCAGATGCAACCGCTTTAGGACAAATTTACTGGTACACTTTAGAAGGCAGAGACGAACAAGGCAATCCTACTGGTGGTTGGGATTTACACGAGTTGCGTTCCATTCAAGATTTCTATGTGCGGTTTGGCTTGTCTTCCGCTTCAGGTGTTTCAGAAGTAGCTTCCATAGGTGGCTTTGTTCAGGAATATCAAGTGGATGTTATACCAGACAAAATGAGAGTATATGGCATTACCCTTAATCAAGTAATGAAAGCCATAAAAGAAAGCAACTTAGACATTGGTGCTCAAACACTTGAAATCAATCTTGCCGAATACTTTGTCAGGGGCTTAGGGTATGTAAAATCCATTGAAGATATTGAAAATGCTGTAGTCACAGCCACCGATAACGTACCTATTCGCATTAAGGACATTGCCGTAGTAAATATTGGCCCAGCTACTCGCAGGGGAGTTTTAGACAAATCAGGTGCAGAAGCTGTTGGTGGTGTGGTAGTAGCAAGATATGGAGCAAATCCATTAGAAGTAATTAATAATGTAAAGGTCAAAATTGATGAAATAGCTCCCGGATTACCTACTAAGACATTAGCTGATGGCACAGTTTCACAAGTGACGGTTGTCCCATTCTATGATAGAACAGATTTGATCAATGAGACCTTAGGCACTTTAGAAGAAGCAATTGGGTTACAAATACTTATTACCATAATCGTGGTGATTTTGATGCTACTCAATTTAAGGTCGTCATTGTTGGTGGCAGGGTCGCTACCCGTAGCTGTCTTAATGTGCTTTATTGCTATGCGATACTTTGGTGTCGATGCGAATATTGTGGCTTTATCAGGTATTGCTATTGCTATTGGAACGATGGTCGATATGGGAATTGTCCTTACGGAAAGTATGGACACACATATCAAAAAAGCTCCACCAAACCAATCCATTTCAATTACGATTTACAATGCCACCACCGAAGTTGCCTCTGCAGTCATAACTGCTGTAGCCACTACAGTTGTAAGTTTTTTACCTGTGTTTACTATGGTAGCGGCAGAAGGTAAACTATTCAGACCATTGGCATTTACTAAGACCTTTGCCCTTATAGCTTCGATTGTTGTAGCCATTACCATTGTTCCGCCTTTGGCAACACAATTGTTTGGGATTAAAACAAAGTCAAAATGGCTGTCTTTTGGCTATAATATTGGATTGGTGGTATTTAGCATTTTCCTATTATTTGGTCAGTTCTATTATTTAGGCATAATTGGCCTTGTAGTTGGGATCACTGGAATAATTAGTTACTGGCTAAAATCATTTCAGAATGGAAAATTCCATTCCTATTTTGAAATAGCAAGAAACATTGTCTATGCCCTGCTGGTTGCTTGGCTTCTCGCCAAAATATGGATGCCATTGGGTGTTACAAAAACTGTACTTACCAATTTTCTATTTGTTTCATTTATTTCAGGTATATTAATCGGAAGCTTTTATATAGTAATTCATTTCTACGAAAGGATTTTACGTTTCCTACTTAGAGTAAAGTTGTTATTCCTGTTACTCGTTGGCAGCCTAATTTTCTTTGGCATTCAAATCGCAAAAAATACAGGTCAGGAATTTATGCCTGCCTTAGATGAAGGGTCATTTTTACTGATGCCTACTTCGATGCCACATTCAGGTATGCAAATGAATGTGGCAAACCTTCGGGCTTTGGATATGGCTGTTACAGCTATACCAGAAGTGGAAAAAGTAGTTGGAAAAGCAGGCCGGGTAGAAAGTGCTTTAGATCCAGCTCCAATGTCAATGTATGAAAATGTAATTCTGTATAAATCGGAATATATGACCAATGCGGATGGTCACCGTTTGAGATTTAAGACAGATAAGAATGGAAAATATTTGTTGTCAACAGGTGGGGCTATCGAATATGAAAAAGCTCTATCAGGTGGCATTCAAATCAGCGATTTAGTACAAGATGATAAAGGGTCGTATTTCCGCCAATGGAGAGAACACATACATTCTCCAGATGATATTTGGAACGAAATTGTAAAGGCCACTAATCTTCCTGGTGTTACGTCAGCACCAAAACTGCAACCCATAGAAACACGATTGGTGATGCTCCAAACGGGTATGCGAGCACCAATGGGCATAAAAGTAAAAGGTTCAGATTTAGAGACCATAGAAGCATTTGGCTTGGAATTAGAAAAGCATTTGAAGAAAGTAGATGGAGTAAAAGCACCTGCGGTATTTGCAGAGCGAATTGTAGGTAAGCCCTATATGCTGTTTGATATTGACCGTGAAAAAATAAGTAGATATGGATTATCAATAATGGATGTTCAAAAACAACTACAAGCTACTGTTGGTGGTATGGTAATGACTTCTACCGTGGAAGGTAGAGAACGATACAGCATTCGTTTACGTTATCCAAGAGAGTTGCGAGATAGCCCGAATAGTTTGAATAATATTTTAGTGGCTTCACCAAACGGATTACAAATCCCACTCGGAGATTTAGTAGAAATTAAATATGAGCAAGGACCTCAAGCCATAAAAAGCGAAGATGGTTTTTTAGTTGGGTATGTATTGTTTGATAAAGAAGCAGGCTTTGCAGAAGTGGAAGTAGTTAATAATGCACAAAATTACTTAAAGGATAAAATAGAAAATGGCGAATTGACATTGCCGGCAGGAATCAATTACAAGTTTGCAGGAAATTATGAGCAACAAGTCAGAGCAAACAAACGACTATCCATTGTAATTCCCATTGCACTGGCCTTAATTTTTCTAATTCTTTATTTCCAATTCAGTTCCGTTACTACTTCCCTGATGGTATTTTCAGGTGTGTTTGTAGCATTCTCAGGGGGCTTTATAATGATATGGTTATATGGTCAGCCCTGGTTTATGGATTTTGATGTTTTAGGCACCAATATGAGAGACTTGTTTCAAATGAAATCCATTAATCTCAGTGTAGCTGTATGGGTCGGTTTTTTAGCCCTGTTCGGTATTGCTACGGATGATGGGGTTTTAGTCGCCACATTCCTAAAAGATAGTTTCAAACGTAATACTCCCGCTACAGTTTCACAGATAAGAGATGCAGTTGTAGAAGGTGGTTTACGCAGGGTAAAACCAGCAATGATGACTACGGCTACAACCATTTTGGCTTTATTACCTGTACTAACCTCCACAGGTCGTGGGGCTGATATAATGTTACCAATGGCCATTCCTTCATTTGGTGGTATGACTTTACAAGTGATTACAATGTTCACCGTTCCCGTGCTGTATTCTTTGTGGAAAGAAGCACAATTAAAATTTTCTAAGAATACTCAATCGATAATAGATGAAAACTAAATATATAGTCTTGCTACTTGTTTTGATGGCTTCGACCTTTGCAGTCAAAGCACAGACTTTGGATAGTCTGCTAAAAAAGGCGTATGCTAATAACCCTACTCTTAAAGCAATACAATTAGAATACGAAGCGGCTCTACAAAAAGGACCACAAGTAAGCCAATTGCCCGACCCAACGGTTGGTGTTGGCGTTCCTGTACTACGTCCAGAAACTCGATTAGGTGGTCAGGTATTCAGTGTATCAGCAAGTCAGATGTTCCCTTGGTTTGGCACGCTAAAGGCCAAAGAAGATGTGGTGCTAACAATGGCAAAATCAAAGTACGAACGAGTAGCTGCGGAAAGGTTGAACATAGATTATCAAATCAAAACGGCCTATTACAATCTGTATCTACTCCAAGCAAAGCAAAATATTATCCATAAGAACATACGCATTTTCGAAACCCTTGAAAAAGTGGCATTGGCAAAAGTAGAAAGCGGAAAGTCCATTGCTTCTGATGTTCTCACGGTTCGGATTAAAATAGAAGAACTTAACCAACAAATTCAAGTTCTCGAAGAACAGAAACTGGCTTATACAGCAACTATAAATGAAGCCATATATAACCCCCTCAACTCAGCTATTCAGATTGATACAACACAAATTACAATAGCAGAAATAGAATATAACATTGAACAATTCAGGAAAAATATTCAATCCAATCACCCATTGATCAAACAACTCAATTGGAATATAGAAACGTCCAACAAAGCACTTGCATTAAATGCTTTGGACGGTAAGCCTTCATTTGGTATTGGCATAGATTATAGTTTGGTCAATGGTAGAACAGATGCTTTTCCAGTTAATAATGGGCGAGATATTCTTATACCAAAAGTTATGGTATCCATTCCAATATATCGCAAAAAATACGCAGCTAAGAAAGAAGAAGAAAGTCTCAAACAACAGGCATTTGAGTTTCAAAAGGAAAGTTTGACCAATAGGATGATTAGCAGTATTCAGGGCTATAAATCTGATTATGAAAGTGCAAAATTGATGTTTGAGTTGGCTAAGAAACAAATTGAAATCTCAAATAGTGCTTATGACATATTGTTAGCCGACTACAGTAGTAAGGGAAAGCGTTTTGACGAATTGATGAAGCTACAAAGCGACATAAATCGATACGAAATAGAGATCATTAAATCAATCGTTCAATCGCATTTAGCCAAGTTTAAAATTGATCGTTTAACAGACTTTTAAAAAGAATAAGAATGAAAAAGTATAAAATATATATCGTTGCCATTCTCGCATTAGCCATTGGCTTATTAATTGGATGGCTATTATTTAAGAACGGTACTCAGCCTGTCCAAGATCACAGCGAACATAGTGCAAGTCAAACAGAGTCCGAAATATGGACTTGTTCAATGCACCCACAAATTCGTCAAAATGAACCTGGAGATTGTCCAATATGCGGAATGGATTTAATTCCAGCAAGTCAGGCAAGTAGTGATAATGAAATAGGCTTTCAAATGACTGCGGATGCAATTAAGTTGGCGAATATTCAAACGACCATTATTGGGAACGCTGATGCGAATGAAGGAGCTACCCTAAAACTCAATGGTAAAATTCAAGCCAACGAAACAAAATCAGCGAGTCTGGTTACCCACATTCCAGGAAGAATAGAAAAGCTGTTTGTAAGCTATACAGGTGAGCAAGTCAATAAAGGACAAAAAATTGCGACTATCTATTCACCAGAATTAATTACCGCTCAAAAGGAGCTATTAGAAGCAAAAAAAATACAGGATATAAGCCCCGATCTTTTAACAGCAGCCAAGATCAAGTTGAAGTATTGGAAAATTGGAGAGCAAATAATACAAGATATTTTGACTTCGGGTACTATACGGGAGAACTTTAATACTTATGCAGACCATTCAGGTGTAGTATACCAAAAGAGAGTTTCTGTAGGAGATTACCTATCAACTGGTGAAGTACTGTTTGATGTTCAGAATTTATATAGTCTTTGGGCCTTATTTGATGTGTATGAAAATGACCTATCACAAGTTAAGATTGGTCGTAATATATACTTTACCACTCCGTCTGCTCTAAACAAAAGGTTCAAAGCAAAGATCACTTTCGTAAATCCAGTGATTGACCCGAATACCCGTGCAGCAACAATTAGAGCAGAAGTAAGCAACACCACAGGAAAATTGAAACCTGAAATGTTTATTACTGGAGAACTTCAAACCTCTAAAAAGTCAGACAATCTAACCGTTCCTAAATCAGCAGTATTATGGACGGGACACCGGTCTGTCGTATATGTAAAAATTCCTGATACAAACATTCCTTCATTTGAGTATAGAGAAATTGAAATTGCGGATGCTACGGCTTCTGGATATGCTGTTGTAGGCGGCTTAGAGTATGGCGAAGAAGTAGTGACCAATGGAGCATTTGTAATTGATGCTTCCGCACAATTAAACAATCAGGTCAGTATGATGAATAAAAATGTGATGGCAAAAAATGCTATTCATTCAACCCATTTACCAGACTATACAAGTACAACTCCGCAAATATTTAAAGAGCAACTAACAGCGTTAGCAAGTTCTTATCTTTTATTGAAAGATGCACTTGTTGCAAGTGATAAGCAAAAAGCAGCAGAAAATGTAAATGATATTCTTGGCAAAGCTCAAAAAGTAGATATGTCCTTGGTCAAAGACAAGGCACATATCTATTGGATGGAGCAATTAAAGGCTATTCAATCCCACGGTAAGAAAATCGGTGAATCAGAAGATATAGAAGAACAGCGTAAACAATTCGATTTTCTATCACAAGCACTCATTAAATCACTAAAGGTTTTCGGTGTTGAAGGTGACACTTTTTACGTGCAACACTGCCCTATGGCAAATGACAATGACGGTGCTGATTGGTTAAGTAAACACGAAAAAATTCTCAATCCATACTTCGGAGAGAAAATGCTCACTTGTGGAACAGTTCAGGACACCATAGATAATAACTTCAAAAATCCACCAATGCAAGAGCAATCAAATGTTCAAATCAATTTACATAATCACTAATATTATTTATTCACTTTTAAAATATTTAAACAATGACAAATTCAAAATTCAAATTCGTAATCATAGCACTATTTGCTATCGGGCTAACAATCACTTCGTGTGGCAACAAATCAAACAACACCACTAAAACAGAACAAACTGAAAAACAAGGTAAGGAGTACACCTCTGCATACGTGTGCCCAATGCACTGTGAAGGAAGTGGAAGTGACAAGGCAGGCAAATGTCCAGTTTGTGGAATGGACTATGTAAAAAACAAAGACCATAGTAAAGATGAACACAATCACGATGGTCATAACCACTAATTGAAATGGACAGCATAACACAAGCAACATTAGGGGCAGCGATTGGACACGCCCTTCTCGGCAAGAGAATAGGCAGCAAAGCAGCTGTTTTTGGTGCCATAGTGGCTACTATTCCTGACCTTGATGTTGTATTGCTTCCGCTCTATGATTCTTTGCAGCGAATAAGTATTCATAGGGGTTTTAGCCATTCCATATTGTTTAGTGTGTTGGGAGCACTACTTCTTACTTACATTTTAACAAGGATTAAATGGACAAAACACCTCTCCGTAAAGAGACTATTTATTTTCAATTGGTTGGCTCTCTTTACACATATTTTACTTGATGCCTTTACTGCATACGGTACGCAAATGTTTTTGCCGTTTAGTGATTATAGAGTAAGTTTTGACAGCATAAATATTGTAGATCCTGTTTATACTATTCCTTTAATCGTGGGATTAGGAATCACAGTTTATCACCAGTTAAAAAACAAAAAATGGAGTCGGGCAAACCACATTGGATTAGTAGTTAGCTCTGTCTATCTTTTATTCACTTTGGTAAATAAACAATTCGTGGCAAATTCGATACAGTCAGAATTAGTGGCGAATCACATTACCTATGACGAAATGAAAACAATTCCTGTAGGAGTTGGGAATATCAATTGGTATGGCGTAGCTAAGAGCAAGGACACCTTGTATATTGGTAAGTATTCTCGATTTAAAAACGAAGAAGTTGATTTTCATTCATTTCCAATCAATAATCATTTATTGGCAGGTGTAAATCAAAAACTGAGCGAAAGATTAAAATGGTTTTCCCAAGACTTTTACACTGTTGCTGAGCAAGACGGAAAGGTTAGATTGTACAATTTACAATGCGATATGCAAGGGGTAAGAACCTACGGAAAATATAAAGCACCAACCGCATTTTTTTTTGAAATAACACCGCATTCAGATGGCTCTTATGAGTTAACAACGGGAATGCACCAAAGAAAATAACTATGAAAAAAGATTGTTGCAATACTCATAACAATAACCTTTCCGATAACTCATTGAGCACAGGGAATTATTACTGTCCAATGCACTGTGAAGGAGACAAAACTTATAAACAAGCAGGTGACTGCCCTGTATGTGGTATGCACTTAGTAAAAGAAAATACTACGCCAACTTCAAGCAGTGAATACACTTGTCCAATGCACCCTGAAATTGTGCAGAATAAACCAGGCAGTTGTTCTATCTGTGGGATGGATTTGGTTCAGTTGAAGCCCGATTCAGAAGAAGATAAAACATATAAGGAACTCCTTAAAAAATTTAAAGTAGCCGTCATTTTCACATTGCCCATTCTAATAATCGTTATGGGGGAGATGATCCCAAATAACCCAATATCAAAATATTTAAATGTAGATTTAAAAAACTGGTTACAGTTCTTTCTGTCGCTACCAGTAGTGTTCTATGCTTGCTGGATGTTTTTTCAAAAGGCGTGGAACTCATTTAGGACAGGTAATTTGAATATGTTCAGTTTAATTGGCATAGGAGCTGGGGCAGCATTTATTTTTAGTGTGGTAGCTCTACTTTTTCCAGACATATTCCCCTCTCAATTCAAAAGTTCTGATGGCAGTGTATTTCTTTATTTTGAAGCCGCTACCGTTATATTGACTTTAGTATTATTGGGTCAGTTGTTAGAAGCTAAAGCCCATAGTCAAACGAGTGGAGCAATAAAGGAACTACTTAAACTATCACCAACAGAAGCCACGTTGGTTACAGGAGCGGAAGAAAAAATCATTTCAATTCACGATATAAACATTGGAGATTTACTGCGTGTAAAACCAGGAGATAAAATCCCCGTAGACGGTAGTATTAGAGAAGGTCATAGCAGCATTGATGAATCAATGATCACTGGTGAGCCTATTCCAGTCGATAAAAAAGAAAATGACAAAGTAAGTTCAGGTACAATAAACGGGAATCGTTCATTTATTATGGTGGCAGAAAAAGTAGGCGATGAAACATTATTATCTCAGATTATAAAAATGGTAAATGATGCCAGTCGCTCCAAAGCACCAATTCAGAAGTTAGCGGACACCATTTCAAAATACTTTGTTCCTATCGTTATTATCATTGCGATAATCACATTTATCATTTGGCGAATGTATGGTCCAGAACCAGCCTTGGTATATGCTTTTGTAAATGCCTTGGCTGTGCTAATTATTGCGTGTCCTTGTGCATTGGGATTGGCAACACCAATGTCGGTAATGGTAGGTGTGGGAAAAGGAGCACAAAACGGTGTACTTATAAAGAATGCAGAAGCATTAGAGAAAATGAATAAGGTGGATGTATTAATTACCGATAAAACAGGTACGATAACCGAAGGCAAACCTTCATTAGAAGATGTAATATCTTATAATAATTTAGATGCAAAGGAACTATTGCAAATGTCAGCTTCTCTCAATGCTCAAAGCGAACACCCATTGGCAGAAGCAATAGTTAACAAAGCGAAATCAGAAAACATTGTCTTATCTCAACCTTCGAATTTTGAAGCAGTTTCAGGAAAGGGAGTTTTAGGGATGGTCAATGAAAAGAAAGTGGCCATTGGTAATGATAAACTTATGGCGTTAAGGAATATAACAATAACGGCAGAGCAACGAACCGAAGTAGAACTTGAACAAAAGCAAGGTAAGACCGTCTCATACATAGCACTTGAAGATACCTTACAAGGATTTCTCGTTATCTCAGATGCAATAAAATCAACAAGCAAGCAAGCCATTCAAAGTCTTATGAAAGATGGTGTACAGGTATATATGCTCACAGGTGACAACCATAATACGGCTCAGGCTGTAGCTACTGAATTAAATCTCACTCATTTTAAAGCTGAATGTTTACCACAAGATAAATTAGAAGAAATTAAGGGACTTCAATCAGAAGGTAAAATAGTTGCTATGGCAGGTGATGGTATAAATGATGCTCCGGCTTTAGCTCAATCCGATATTGGAATTGCAATGGGAACAGGAACAGACGTAGCTATTGAAAGTGCAAAGATCACACTATTAAAAGGTGACTTACAAGGTATTGTTAAAGCCAAAGAACTGAGCGAAAAGGTAATGCGTAACATAAAACAAAACCTGTTCTTTGCATTTGCATATAACATACTGGGCATACCAATAGCGGCTGGAATATTATATCCATTCTTCGGTTTGTTATTGTCACCGATGATTGCAGCAGCAGCAATGAGTTTTAGTTCTGTTTCAGTTATCGCAAATTCACTAAGATTGAAAGGAATGAAATTATAGTCCCACTCCGGTCACCGCACAATCACGGCTTATGTAGTGAGCCATTACACAAAGCCACCGCAGTTCACTACATACTATGGTGCAGCCGCCATTTTTGACTGTCATACTTTTTGTGTTGGTGTAAGCCAACGCTAACAGCACATTGCTTTTTATGCTTAAACAAAATACAATGGATATAGGCAAGCATAAAAAAGCAAAGAGCTGTTCCCACCCAATACACCAAAACAAAAAGATCGCTACACTCCAACCACCACCACCGTTTCGCTTATGCCAGTACAAAAATGTCGGAAGCTTACTTATACATAATGTTGCCTTATAGGACACCGCAAACCCACTGCCCATAATAGTCGCTATGATGTCATACAAGTACAGCCACATAGCTTTACCCTATTATGGGCAATCCTTCGGACAAAGCCAGCCCACAGGTGTCCTATAAGAACATTATGTTAAGTAGCCTGCACCATAGCTGTCCTTATCAGTCCAGAGCCGTGATTTCTGCCAACGCTACCCACCCTAAAACCGTCAATTCCCCACCACCCTTTTCAGCGGTCAGAAAAAAAATAAACTATGATAGGTCTTCGGCTTTTAGTAGGTGCTATTCCGATACTCTCCATACCACCCACTACAGCCTATAAATGCCAAGCAAGAGTAGTTCCTGCATTCCATTTCACGAAAGCAATCCCAATTTCCATTACGCAATCCGTATGCTTTTTCCTACCCAATAAACTTTGCAGTTATGTAAAGTTTGCAAAGTTTGCAATCCTGCAAAGCATACAGGAATGCTTCATTCCAAGCCAACGCCATTCGTTACATTTCATTCCGTCACTACACTTGCTACCCACAAATGCGAAGCATTCACGAACACCATTTAAAATAATAATGCCGTGAGTAATCCCACGCTTCAGAAAGCGGTATAGTTTATTTTTTTCTGGTCATATTACCCCAAATGGAATTGAAATCTGAATGTCAATAAGAAATAATTGTTAAGAAATCATTTGAGCAAAAAGGAACAAAAAGGGCAGCAAAAATAGGATGGCTCGCTCAATGCCTGCCCACTTAAAAAGCCAAAAGACTACGGCATAATGAAAGGCAAATAATAGTTGATAATTGAATAAGGTATTTGCCTTTCAGCCTTCGGCACTTATTCCGTTTCCTTTTGTCTTTTTAGCCCCGCCACCCTGTTAATGGGCTTTCTTTTTTTTCCGTTTTTTTCTTTGTCAAAAAATTTTTGTGGTGAAGCGAAGCGGAACAAACTAAAAGTCCGTTTTATGAAACAAGCATTCACAGTAAAAACAAACAGCCTCACAGCCGATTTATCAAAACCGCATTTCTTTGTCTTATCTAAAGGCTTAAATAGTGGAAAGCCACTTGAAAATTCTTGTGCTAATTGTTTCGTCATTACTTGCAAATCAGACAAGTTACGAGAGCAGTTGTTTTGGCTTTGTTATGGTATGTGGCAATCAAAAGCATTTCACATATATCTACGTGGTTCAGTTATTCCGTTCATTTCAATTGTTGAATTTAGAAAGGCAATCAATGAAGCATTCAACAAGGTAGAAGCCGACAAACCTAAATTTGATAAGTCAGTTAATTCATTGCAGCTATTAGAGCAGAAACAAAAGCGATTTTATGAGAATATTCAACTCATTGAAGAAGCCAAAAGAATAGTAATGTATCGCTACATTAAAAGGCGTTAGAGTGGTGGCTAAGTCCACCTTAACCGCTATTAAATAGCACCATAAAGGCACTATCTTAGAAAATGGACGCAAACCTTTCACACAAAAGAAAAGCCCAACTGAATTAACAGAAGGGCTTTTACAATCCAAAATTCTAAATAACGGCTTCTTAGAAAATCTCGGAAATCTTCATTGCATTGCCTTGAGCAAATACGTAGTAGTTTGCGTTGACCTCTTGGTAAAACTCAATACCAATGATATTCACTACCATTACGTCAGTAGTCATAGTTGGTGGACCTGGTAAGGTCGCAACTAATGAAAGAGCGGAAGTAACTTGGTCAACTGGCAAATAAGGTGAATACTCAATCGCTTTCAACTCATTCAACGCCTGGTCTTTCGGCTCATACACTTTTGAAGTGGCGTTGTATTCAAAATCAGAAATAACAGAAATGCCATTAATGATTCTGAAGTGGGTTGCCCCAGCCGGAATATTTAAGTAATTCAACGGATTGAAAGCTGGAACGTCCAGAGTAGAATTATCTCTACTTGCAGCCGGAGTAATAGTAGAAGGAGCATTGAATGTTCCGTCAAAAGATGTAAAACGATTAAACTCGAACCCATTCAAATAGTGTGGAACCTGTGTAATCAACACAGCTCGTTTACCTCTTGCCTCTGAACCGTCCTCTAAGTTGATTTTCTTCATAATAGCAGTCAAACGACCAGTTACCTGACTGTCTGCCATTGTCTTCATAAGACTTGCTAAACCAACTCTTAGGGATTTACCAGCCAATGCACAACCACCAAACTCGTTCATATTTTCACGAGTTCTTTGGAATGCAGGATCTGTTGCAATTTGTTCTGCGGTTGGACCGCCAATTAATCCGGCAAAGTAACCTTCATTGCCTTTGATTTTGAAATGTCGAATATCTCCTAACGTACCGACATATTTTAATGGACCTTTCTGTCTTGCCATAATATATAATTTTTAATAGTTTATAATTTGATTTTAATTGTTGCTCCGGTTGCTGGATTTCTCCCCTGTCGGGCTTCAGTTAACATTGCTTCACCAGTTGAAGGCCCTCTACCCATTCGAACTTGGATTTTTAAGGTTTCACCCGTTGAAGGGTTTCTTCCATTCCGTTCGGCTTCCTCGCCACCTACCGGCTTTTCGTAAATGTCAATCTCAACTATGGATTCTTCATTTACTTCTTGGTTAATTTTTCTTCTGACATAGTCTTATTTTCAAAAATTTATTACTATTGCAAATATCAATATAACCTATTGATTATCAGTTAGTAAAATAAGGTAAGCAAGTGCAAACAAGTGCTAATAAACAAACAGTGGTGAGACCACACTTTGAAATCGTCAAAATCCTTGATGGTGATGGAATGATTGTGAAAAATATTTTCACTAATCAAGAAGAAGAAATTAGGCTACTTGGAATTGATGCACCAGAGATTAAGAAGAGTACTAAATCGAGAAAGGATGAAAGAGAGCTTCACTTGCCTGTTCAGTTCCTAATTGAGTTAGGATATAAATCAATGAAGTTTCTAATCAGAAAGACCAGAAAAGTAAAATCGATTACACTAATCCAAGAAGCAAAAAACTTAACGGACAGATACGGCAGAACTTTAGCTTATGTGTTCTTGCCTAACGGCAAAACACTAAATGAAATTCTCATTCGTCAGGGTTATGCAAAGCCATACAGCCAAGTTTACTGCCAAGAGTTACCCAAGTATCAAAAGCTAAATTTGAAGGCTAAAATCAAACGAAAAGGTTTATATTCGCTCACACAATCATTCTGATTGTAATCAAGGTTTTTGCCCTTGTTTTCCTTTGATTATCACGGTTTTGTTGCCTATTTGTTGCCCAATCACCATAAACCCTTGACTATCAATTAAAGTTATTTTTTGTATAGGGAAATGAGATTTAAAAAGTGTTCTATTATTGAGAGGGGAGTTTTGAACTATAAGATTGTTTCCCAATCACTCTGCTGAATTCTATCAATCAATTCTTGAGAATTTAAGCTTTGAATTTCTTTAGCAAGCTGTTTAATTTCCTGCATGGCTATTACATCATTATTTCCTGTATGCATTGGTATGCTAGATTCATTATTGGTAATGTGTTTTCTTGTTTAGAAACACGAAAGCATTTAATATAAGCTAAACCTTTTTTAAGCTTGAGTTCTATATTTTGCCTATTATCATTAAATACTTCAAAAGTTCTTATGCTTTCTAAATGAAACTTAAATGGAACTTGCAGAAAGTCAACATTATGAAAAAGTAAATCGAAATTTGTTTCCACTCCATTTTCCAAGTCTTTTTTATTTCTAAATAGTACTAGTTTATGAGATTGACGAATTGCTGTTAGCACATAATATCCTTTTCGTATCAATGTGTTGATGGTTTGACTGGGATGTAAATGATTATTGGTTTTTAAGTGTTGATTGCAACTTGCATTTAATGGTAATTAAAGTTAAAAGTTTCTTCAGGCCCATTTTCAGCGGTATATATTATTACACTTGGATATAAATCATTACCACTATGGATAGTTGAAACATCAGCATTATAGGTAAAATGATCAATGCGGCTATAATTTGAGTACATGTTTTCAGAAAGCATTTTAATGGCAAACTCTTCTATAAATATCCCAGTTTCTTGGAAGAATTTAAAAAAAGGATTTGGAGTGTTATCATCGAAACTAGAAACAATGTATTCTTGCTCAGACTGTGTTTGAAAATAGGCATCAACTACAATTTTTGTTTGTCGAATTTCATTATCATTGTAAATAATTGTTGTTTGAGCAGGAAATACAATATGGTAATCTGTATAAGCAATAAACCGCCCATTTTCATCGTACTCAAACTCAAACATTAAACCATCGTTTTCAGTATATAAAGTGTTTAGATTTTGTACATGTTCAAATTCATCATTAATGTATTGTTCACTCCTATGCATTTCTAAGTATTGCTTTGAAAGTCGTTGATTAGTGTCATATTCAAGATTCACAATTTTGCGAGTAATTGTTGTAAGAGTAGTTTGTGGAGATTCCTGAAATTCATATGTTGTAACAGCCGTATAGCTTGTTACTTTTCCATAATCATTTGTTGTAAACGAATAATTAATAATTGGTGCAAAATAATCATCTTGGGTTTCTTCTAAAGAAACTATATGACCTTCATTATCATATGTAATGTTGTTAAAGTTGTCAAACTTCGAAAATTTGTATTCCGATTTATCAGTTGAGTCATCATCATTTGAACATGAAGGGAGCGATAATGTAACTACAGATAGTAAAATCAATAATCCAAGCTTAGAAGGCATACTATTACTTTTAATTTAAAATGAAGTTAATGTAAAATACAGTTATTATTCATTGTAATAGCTGTATTTGTATTCTTCAATAATATTGCATTTATGGTCTAGTACCTTTGTAAGATGGCCTAAACCATCGTATTTGTAATGTGTTGATTGATTGTTGGCATCGGTTTCGGAAGTTACTCCTTTTAATGGATCAAAAGTTGATGTTGACATAAATGCATCCTTAGGGTGGAATCGCACATCGTCGATTAATACATCGCCAGACTGAAGGTATAGATTTAAATCAAGATATGTACAATTATTTGGTATTGAGGATGGAAGTCCTACCTCTACTTCGAAGAGTGTCCATTTTGAATCAGAGTTTACAGAAAAACTTTGTCCACCACTAACAATTGAACATGGAGCAAATGTAGGAGTTTTAACATGAGCTACTGAAGCAAATGTTCCATTTCCTTTTGCCCAAAATGACCATTTATAAATTTTATTTCCTTCTAAATTTGCTGTCAATAACCTTGTAACTGTTAGAACATTTTGCTGTCCTTCATCAGGAGGGATGCTATTGAAATCAAAATACCAGTTACCGCAATGCGCTTCAGAGTCGCTAGAATCGCAATCTTTAGAATATGTGCCATTACGTTCATTATAAAGTAGAATCTCATTTCCATTAAATGAGTAATAAACTGCCGGTTGTTTAAACTGTTCAAAGCTTTCATAAAATATTTCTCCTTCATTTGCACCAATAACTTTTGCAATAACATTGTTATTATGGTAAACAAAGGTTATAGCTTCATTGTCTTTTACTGAAAGACTATGATAATTACCGCCAGAATAATCGTCTAAAAGAACATCCTCAGAAATTCGAGTATCATAGTTAATAGTATTGTTTGGATTAACTGAAAGTGGTGTGTAATCTGTTAACGGATTTTGGTTTACTAATAGCCCATTTTTTTCAAGATATATTTTTGAATAACTACTGTTAGGGTTGTTGCCATTATAATAATCCTTATAAAAGTTTATACTTGCATTAATTACCTCTCCATTTACTTCTGTGTATGTTTCTATAGGGGTTGATAACATGTTTTTTCCTTTCATCAACGATAAGGCTCTGTAAAAATTATTATCAATACCTTGTGGAGTTACAAAGGGGATACTATAATCAACAGGATATTTATGGCTTATAGAGATAAAGTCGCCATTACTGTTATCTAAGTTTTCGTTTTGAAGCAGATTGTATTGATTGTAGAAGTATGCGCTTACATTTTCTTTGTAATCTGTTCCGTTTTCATCATAATTTCTAACAACCTTTGCACTTAACTGCATCGGGTGTATAAAAGTTTTATACGGGTAATATTCTATGTAAATAAAATTATCAGGTATTACTTTGCTTTTAAATACAGCATTGGTGTGGTTGAATTGATCGTTAAGAAACATTGAATAAGTATAATCCTCAGTTACTATCAGTTTATTTTGGTCATTGTAAATTTTCTTTGATTTGAGTAAACCTCTAAAAATTGACCTATCTGAACTTGGGAAAACCTCAGTTGTTATTTTGAAAATGCTTTCTGCATCTTTATTTTCAAATTGAGCGGTTTGAGTATCTACATAATTAGAATAATGGAACTCCGTTTTACCACCTTGTGCAGGTGTTTCTGTTACATATGAATAGGTAACATGCGCATCATGGGCTCTGTTGGTTGTATTGATAGATGAAAAGTAACGTGGGAAACGATAACGACCATTGTCGTCTATTTCAAGCCCATTATTGTCAGCTTTCTTTTTATAAGTAAGATGTGGATACCTAGTTGCAAAATAGTGAGGTCGTTTTAATAAAATACCTTTTTGATAATCGTATGAAACGGAACTTGCTAATGTATTGTTTGTATCGTGCATGTTTACTTGTTTTAGCCTTAAACCTCCTGCAAAATCGGTATGACCTAGTATTTGTTCGGTAGCGTCAAAGTTTCTTTTTAAAATATACTGGTATTCATTAGGTTCAAATAAAAACTTGTAGTAACCACCAGTTGGTAGTTGGATAGTATTAAGCACTCCTGTAAAGGTATATGAGGCATTTGTGTTACGGTGGTGTTTGAAGTTATATAAGCAATTTAAGTCGTATGGTGGATAATCAGTATCGGTTGGATCATAACAATAACTTGGCGGAGTATTGCCATTAAAATAACCCCAATGATCAATTTGATCGGTTAAATAGGCCGGTAACTTACCAAAGTAAGGTATGTAGTTAGGTTGTAATGGATTATTGCCATTGTACAAGTTAATATCATTGTTATCGTAGCCCTCGTATTGAAAGTTGTAGCTTGTTGATTTTTCAGTACAGGTAGCTGTTGTTTCAAAACTTAATAACCTTAATCGTTCGTCAGGATTTTGGCTGTAGGAAAAGTTGTATATTCTATCATTATCAGGTGCATCATTTTCATAAACCTTTATTTGGTTTAGCTGCATCCATTTAAGTTTTTTGAAATCAACTAGTTCAGCTTGCCTTTTACATTTGTTTTTTGCTAGATATTGACAAGAATTTGGGGTAGCATTAGTTACATTATTATTATTACATTTTTGTCCTAAATCCCATCGTTTAATACGGTAATAGTCATTGTCAAAGAGCTCTTCGTAGTTATCAGAGCTACTAAACTGAAATCCATCAAAGACGACGCTGTTACTGGGTAAGTGGTTTGCAATACTAAAATCATATGCAAAAAAAGGCACCCAGCAATAATCTTCATTAGGTGAATTCATTATTTGTAGTGCTTGATGCGAATCTTGATATGTACTAGCATGTATCCATTTTCGACCACTTTGGTACCATTCAAAATTTTCTGTAAATAATATTCTTACACCAGCATTATTTTGAGTAATAGGCGAACGGTATTGACAGCCATATTTTGTTTTGGATAAATGTGAAATGTTTTGGGCAATCAAATCATAATCATATTCCAATTGTGTAGATTCTTCATATTCAAAATCAACACTTAATAAATCGGTTGTAATTTTTTGTAAGTAAACGGGTTTGGTTAATGTGCCTGTTAAGCCAGTATAATCCGAAAAATCAGTACTGTTATTTTCAAATAATTCTGGTGCATCAAGAGCAATATTAGCAACTGCTAATGGAATTCCACTCCAATCACCAGTTATTAACCCTGTTGCTATTGCAGATGCACTTGAAATAGCAAAATAAGCTAAAAATTCATCCCATGAACTTGTTTCATACTCTGTAAAATAGTGAAATTTGCTTGTGTGCATTATAGGTTCTCCAACTTCATATTTAAATTTAATATCATAATCTCTATTGGCATCTTCAATTTTAACTAAATACCATTTATCCCACTGAATATCTCTGTAAAATTGATCATAAAGATTCATTGATTGTTCAATAGGTAAGCTTGAGTAATTAAATACATGCTCATCTAATCCATCAACTTCATGTTGTTGCAAGCCAAAGTGGTAAATTGTTCCATCAATAGTTGTAACCTTGAAACCTGCTAATTTTTTCTCGTAGCTTAGGGTGGCTTCAAAAATGTTACTATCGTTTATTTTATTAAACTCTTCACAAATTATTGGATAAGTTGGGCATCCAATATTATTTGAAGAATTTGCATTACTTAAAGTACCTAAAATGGGAGTGAATATGGGCTCAATTTTAGTAAAAGGGCTACCTGAAACCACAAATTCGCCATGTTTGTTTAAATAGAATTCTGATGTGCTCCCGTTTATATTTAGCATAAACCGATCTGGTTCAGTGTCAATTTCATGATTATCAAAAACGGCTTCAAACAAATCAAAGTTGTTTAATTCGTTTTGCAAAAAAACATCGTGTTGGTAGAAATAGCCATAATCTTCAATTCTGTTCTCAAATTCACCATCATTTGGAAAATAGTAGTAAGCTGTTCCTTCGTTTCCTGATCCAAGTGTAAATGGATCCAAAAAGTATGTTTCTTTTATTTGGTAATAATCATCGGGTTTATCTTTTACTTGGCGCGAAATGTAGCCGCCTGCTTGCAATGCCCAATCCATGCCCATAAAGCCAGGGTGTGTTTCGGGTTTAACACCTGCTGCATTATAGCTTAAGCCAATAGGTACGGATAGGTTGCCCTCGCTAATTGACTCTAAAGGGATGCCAAAGCCCATAGCCCCTGTATGCTTATTATGGCTAATATTTACTTGGGCGTGCATTAATGCAGAGCATACTAAAAGCAATAATGCAAAATGTTGTAATGTTTTATTTAGGTTCATTGTATTAAATTTTCGTTGTCTTCAACTAGTGCTAAAAAGTGATCTTGTAAAAAACCATTTATTACTTCGTTATTATAAATAAGTTCAAATTCCTCCCAAGTATTACTTAATATTGTTGTTCCATCTATGATACCAAGCACAGTTGAAGTTGCATCTATTGAGGCCCGTATCATAAGTTGTATTAATACTTTTTGGTGATTTTCACTAAGAATAGAAAAAAGCTTTATTCCATTCTTCAAAGAATTATCAGTTACTTCTTCTAATTCTGTTCTTAAGAGTTCAGTATAAATATTATAGAAATCTATCACTACTTCTTGAAATATTTCTTGTGCAAATTTTTCATCTACCATAGTTGAAATTTTATTTTTTGATAAATGCGTTTGGATACATGCTTTTGTTTAGTTGAATTAATTGTTGTAAAGATGAATTTGGAATGCCCTGGCTACCATAAACTCTTCTTAATTCTTTTATATCTCTCGCAATTAAATTTCTCACATTAGAAACTCCTTTAATAGACCTTGATACAATTCCTTTAGGTCCTTTAATCCTATGTCCAATCGTAGGAACTGCTATACTTGGTGCATTTTTCCAATTATAATCAGGAATGAATTTTTTCATTAGTGCTTTTTGTCCTACATGGTGTGCATCTATATTTTTTGTTGGATTTACTCTTAGATCCTTATATGTACTTACCTCCCAGAGTTCAGTTGGTTTCCTCTTGGGTTTGCGCTTTTTTAAGAATCTCATTCCCAGGCTAAGACCTCCACCTAATGCATCATCCGCTTGGGTTCGTGCAAAATACATTGCTGCACCTTTAATACCAAGTTTTGCCAATGGATATAAACCACCAGTAGCAATAGTTGCTACGACATCTATAACAATTTCTTCAGCACCATCGAGTTCTGCTGCTTGACTAGATGGATTCCATCGATATCCTGGACTGCCCAATAATCCACCACTAGATACATCTATTAGTGGACCTTGGTTAAGATTCATTAAATCAATTTCTACATCTACTACTTCCATTAGAACGAAATCAGCTGCAGCTGCATTGAAAGTGTGTATGTAATCTTTTACATCTCCCCCCGTTTTTCCTATACGACGGATTGTTCCATCTGAATATTTTACCCAATCATCACCTCCCACTGATGCTGTAACTATGGGGTCTTGTTCTGGCCATTGGAATCTCCCGACGACATTGTTTTGCACTGTAGCATGTGGTGGGTTTACTAAGTTGTTTGTTACTCCTGAGGTTACAGCAAGAGTTGCAGCAGTTGTTACTGCACCAGCACCGCCGCCACCGCCATTAATGAAAACGCCGGCTAATGCGCCTAGTATAGCCCCTTTTAGTTGACCGCTTCCAACATCTTTACCTCGCTTGCTTGCTATTTCGCCGCCAATTAGTGCACCAAATGCCGCCCCCGCTGCTGCTGTTAAAAAGTTGAAAGGGGTGTTACCTAATGGGTCGATATTTGAAATAGGGTTGTTATTCATGGAGTTATAAGGGCTATGCTCAGGGTAAAGCATATCTAGTGGGTCGTTTTGCCACCAGCGCCCTAGGTGTGGGTCGTTAATCCTGAAAAAAGTGTGTTTTAATGATAGGCCGTAATTGTCAACTTCTTCGCCAGAAGTTTGATATTTCATTTCGCCCCCATTAAATACTCCTCCTAAGGTTGTAATGTTTAAACCAAAGGGGTAATAGGCGTTTTCTTGCAGTGGCTCAACTACGCCATCGTAATTGGTATCTGTAAATGTTACCCGTACATTACCTAAATGGTCGGTTATGTTATACTCGTACCACCAATCCCATAGGTTGTTATTGTCTCTTGGTGCTGGGGTAAGCCTTCCTTCTTCGTGGTAGTAGGCTTCAAGTTCGTAACGGGTACGATTGGTTAAAACTGGGTTGCCACTAATAATTAGTGTTGGTTGGCCAGTAGTTGGCCTTGAGGTTGGCGATAATAATGGAGGTACGTGCTTAATCCTTTTTTTAACGTATTCAAATGGACCGATGTAATGTTTTTCATAAATTGTATTGGTTGCAGTTGGTGCTTTTTTAGCGAGTTTATTTCCAACTGCATCGTACATCCATTCAATGGTTTTTGTGCCTTCAACCGTAATTGAAGTTGGTTGATTAAACAGGTTGTAATTGATTTGTAAGTCTTTGTTTTTATCGGTTGTTAAGTTGCCGAATTTATCATATTGATATTCACTGCCAACACCTGCTTGGTAATTGGTTTGCGAATAATCAAACGCTGCATTATATGCAAAGGTGTAAGGGTTTGCACTTGTGCCAATTTCTTTAAAATCATTATCGCCTATAACAGTTGCTTCATCGTCAACACCCACTAGCCTGTTACCAAAGTAATGATACTTTAAATCATCAACTAACCCAAAGCCGCTGTAATTACCATTAACTTTTTTAATGCCTTTTCTACTTAGGGTAGTAATGTTATCGTTTAAATCGTAATTGATGTTTCTGACAGAATAGTGCTGGTTTTGTTCGGTTAACACATTCCAATGGCAGCGTGTGCCAAATGAGTTGTAGGTGGCTTCGGTAAGCCTATCAAAATCATCGTATTTATAGCCATAGCCTCTTTGCCTTTTGTTTACTCCTACCCATTCAACTTGTGCAATATTGCCATTAAATTGCGCTTCGCTTTGTAGTGCAGCAGTTAAATTATAGCCATCTTGCTCACCTGTATAAGTTAGCCTTTCAGCAAAAAGATCTTTATTTTTAACAAAACATCTTATGCTTAAACGATCTAAAACTTGACTCGAAATTTGATTGATTCTTTCTTCAACTAATGAATCTTCTACATTAAAGATATTAGGATCTGATTTTATAATGTAAACCGCCGAATCAATAGCTGCAGCAATTATGGAATCTTGTTGAGCGATGCCGAATATGTTAACTAAATCGTCGATTTTAGATAGTGCTCTTCCTGTTTTAGCATTTCTTGGTCGACCTGTTGATGAGATTACAGTTGGCCCCGACCCTCCTGTAGGTCCAGCAGTGGTTTCTTTATCCGGTCTAGTTGGTACGTTGTTGACCAAAACGTCAGTTAATAGGGTTATTAGGTCTGCATTTGTGTAGCAACTACGTGTAAGTTCAACGTCGTTTATATCTGTTAGCCAACCCCTTTCATTATATTTATAATCAATTGATTGTAAGTAACAGCTGTTGGTTCCATATGTTTCATGTAGATTTTTTTGGTATAGTTGACCAAGGTCATTGTACTTGTACTCGGCCATTTTAACTTGTGGGTCATTGTCAACTTGAATTTTTGTATTGACGAGCCTTTCTTGATGGTCATACTCATACTCTTTTTCAACTACGTGACTTTCTGTAGGGATGTTATGTTCATGCCTTGAGGATAAAACATTGCCAGTAAATGACAGGTTTGCAAAAAAACGTTCGTGACCACCTAAGTGATTATTTGAACATGATTGTGTTAAGCGATAATAATCATCGTAATAGTTAACTGTTATTAACCAATCAACATTAATACCTGGCAATGGGTTTAAAATTTTAACCATTGAGGCCGTTAATAAACCTTTAACCTTAGTGTTATAAGTTGCGCTTGTGGAATGTGGACTGTTTGGAATAAATGCATATTCAGGTTGAGAGATATCGATAGAAGGGTGGAAAGTGTAGTCGTCGAAATAATTTATAATGTGAGTATCTGTAGATGTGGTTGGGAAACTTTGATTAGTGTAAATTGATTGTATCTCTTCATTTAAAGGATATAAGTCAATAAATGCGGTTAATACGGCGGCAAATTGGCTTGTTTCGGTTTCAGAGGTTGAATTGGTATTGAATTGGTATAAACCCGATATTATTTGCCTATTGAATTTGTCGTATTTGTAAAACTCCCATTTACCTTCGCTTGCTAGTTGGCTATTTGTTTTTAAGCGTAATCTATTTAATCTGTCGTAAACATAAAACTCATTGTTGCCATGGTTTGATGTTACATTTTTCTTTACGAGTCTTCTACGTTCATCATATTCAAATTTGAATAAAAATTCGTTAATAGAAACTCCATTTATTCCAAATGTAGCAACGCCATTTCCATCGCAGCCATCTGAAATTGAAAACAACTTAGAACCCTCAGGTTGAAGTACTGCCTTCACAAGTCCAAACGAGTTGTAGATATAGTATGTATCAGCAAATACTTCGCGACCTACACCATCTTGCGAAATTGAAATCATCACCTCTCTAGTCATAATTAATCTGCCAAGCCGATCTTTAAAGTTTATAACTACGTTTCCATTTTCATTTGAGGTTACAAGCTTGTAAAGTTTATTATCATCATATTTGGGGAAGTTTTTCCCATAAGTTGGAATGTCATCAAAAACTAAAACATTATCAGAGCAACTAGATAGTTTGTAGGTGAAATTTGCTACATGTTCGTTGCTCTGGTCATTAGGTTTAAATTGCCATGATTCTCCAATTGCTCCCTGCTTTTTAATTCTATTTATGGGTGAATTTTCATATTCAGTTTCTGCAAAAGGGTAAGGGGTACTAGCTACATTAGATGGAGCAGAAGTGTAATAATCAATAGTTTGCTGATCTGCATTTGGGGTTAAATTTCCACTAGTTTGATTTGCTTTGAAGGGAAGATAATTAAATTTTGGCCTTCCTGCATTATCATAGTCATAATGTTGAACAATATCTTTCTGGTCGGGTGATGCTTGAATGTATAAGTCTTGAATTGGTCTCCCTAGTCCATCGTAATAAGTTTTAGATGTTACGATATTGGACGATGGATTTCCGCCGTTTTCATCTAAATGGGTTATAACTTCAACACTGTTTTGGGCTATTACTTGAAAAGAACATAGAATTACAAATATTGCATGGATTGCAATAGAAAAAATCGCCTTAGTTGGTTGCATAACAAGAAATTATGCCTAAAGTTAAAAATAAATTTAATAAAATAGAAATTGATGGTTTAGGTTTTTCTGCTTTTCGATGAATGAATTAAAATTTAGAACAAATAGATAATCAACTACTTTTTGAATATCAAATCAATATATTTTCACTTACATATGACTCAACTAGATTCTTTGTTTCATCATCCTTTACTATTAAGTTGAATTTAGGCTTAATAGCTGTTTTCTTATTTATAAATAGAATAATATCCTGGATTAAATCATCAATTAAATACCAGTCCTTATCCTTCATGGTTTTTCTTTCGTGAGGTATATTCATTCTAACCCACCCATCAATATCGCCATTATACTTTATGTAAATGTCCAGTTTTTCTTTTGTAATCATTTTGAAACGTTTATTGACAAATTTCTATCAGGTATATATACATTATTATTCATACATGGAGGAGGCAATTAAAATGTCTGAGAAAACTTTCCAATTGATGTTTTGTGGGATGGCTTGATTAGTGTTTTGATAATAGCCTTCCATATCCTCAATCCACCTGCTCATTGCTTCAAGGTATTCAGGAAGGGTTTTATTTTCAAAATCACCTTTATAGCTTAACGCTACAAACTCCTCCATAAACTGTAAAAAATCCTCTTTAGATTTTATTCGCTGATTACAAATCATATGATTAAAAGTAGTTTTTTAAGTGTTACTTATCTAATTATTATAGTTTCTTTAACTATTTACAAAGCTCTTTTTAAAAGGTTTAAATCAAGTCGTCAACTTGAACTGGGCGGGACTTGCCACCAAGTCAGGTTCTCTTTTATTTTGTAAGCACAAAGATATTAACCAGGCTGCCAGCGCAGATAAATTCAACACGTCAAAACACGTCAAAGCATAAACTTTTGATTGTCAACTAATTGTGATTTTTTTAAGCAAAATGCTTTTCAGCTTAATTCCAAATAACATCACTATTTATCCCAAAAAAAGTAACAAGTATTAACCAAATGTTTACCAAATTTGCATCAATATTAATTTAATGTTAACTTTACAGCACATTTAGTTAACATAGGCTTAAATTGATTGTTATGTCGAAAAAGGTTTTTACTGAGGAGCAGAGCTTACAAAAGTTTAATTTATTTGCATTAAGTGGTTTAATAATGTTACTGCTATGCTACATTTTAATTCAGCAAATTTTTGTTAGTAATCAAATGGATTTAGCCACTAGCATGTTTTGTTTTAGCTTATTAGTAGCGGTATTTTTAGGGCTTAACTATGCCCTAAACGTAAAACTTCAAACTACTGTTAGCCACAAAAGCGTATCGTTTAAAATGACGCATTGGCACAAACGCAAACACAAAATAAAATTAAGTGATATTGAAAGTTGCGAAATCGTACAATCGCCCGAAGTCGCACTTTGGCACGGCGGTAATATATCATTTAGTAACGAAACGGCCTTTACTTTTAGCGGCCGTAATGGTGTGCATGTTACCACAAAAAATGGGCAACACTATTTTATTGGCTCAAATAAAGTTGAAGAATTTAAACAAGCCCTTGAGCAAGTTTTAGATAACGATGAAGCATAATATAAAGCTCAATCATAATGTATTTTTTAAACCGAAGTAGCTAAAACTGCTTCGGTTTTTTATTTTAAAAACCTAGTAACTTCAGTTCGATTTTGAAACCACATTCAAATATTTGAAAATCAACGTTTTGAAATACATTAGAACTAAAATTTTCGTAAAAAACAGAATTTGTCCCCCTTTGAAGGGGGAGATTTTGAGTAAACGAAAAATCTGGCTGGGCCCGCATTCGGGGGATGAATAAGCAAATTTTCAAAAAAATTGCAAATTATGATTGGATTTGCTGCTAATTTTTCATTTTATTAATCGAACTCAGATTAGTAACCATTTTACTACAATCTTTGATTTTAGCTAAAAACCATCTTCAACACTAATACTAAATTTAGCTTTATGAAAAAGCCAAAGCTCTTCCTTTCCAATAAACCAATGCCACAAAACTTACTTAACCAAAAAGTTTTTTTATGGATTTATACTAACAATCCTCATGCGCCATTTTACGCCTTTACGCCCCTGGCCATACTCTTATTAATTAGCTCAATTTATATCGGTTTAACAACTACATCAATATTATTTTACGGAATTTTAGGCATCTTATTTTGGAGTTTTTTTGAGTACTGTATGCACCGCTTTCTTTTTCACTGGCAGCCAAAACACCCTTACTTAAAAAAGTGGTTATACACCGTTCATCATGGGCATCATGATTACCCAAACGACAACCGCATAATGCTCGTACATCCACTTATAAGCTTGGTTGCCTTTTTCCTTTTATTCGGAGTTATTTATGCCTTAATAAATACCACTAGCCTACCCTTAATGATGGGTTTTGCCATTAGCTATATGTTTTACGATTGGTTACACTATGCCTCTCACAATCACAATTTCAAAAATCCTTTTTTCCAGAAAATGAAAAAACACCACTTACAACACCATTATACTAACAACCAAAAAAACTTTGGTTTTACCAGTATCACCTGGGATGTTATTTGGCAAACCCTACTAAAAATTAAAAAACGAAATCGTTAATGCACAATTACTTCTTCTTTTTCGAAATTTTACAGCTTTTACAATACTCATTCAAAGCCTGTATTTCATCATTTACCTTTTGCGAATATTCATTAATCACAACATTCCAATCAGGTGCAACACTTAAACGGCTATTTAATTCGGCAGTAAATTTTGAGTATTCATGACTTATGTAGGAATTAGCCTCAGTAAAAAAATCAGCACTTGAGCCAAATCTTTTACGTTCATAAAGTTCTTTTCTAAACTTTCGAGCAAACAACTCCGAAACATCAAAATTCAAATTGCACATAGCCAAAAGTTCGGCTGTTAATTCCCCCTCTTCCATCCAACTAAATTCAGGTACATAGTACGCCTCAACATATCGGTTAAAATTTTTTGTAAAGGCAAACTGTGCTGCTGTCATTTGGTAGGCAAACTCATAAGTAGTGTAAAGCGAAAACTCCTGCGCAGCATTCTCTTCTAAATTAGGAGGTGTATCCTTAAATGAATCTAAAGTAACTTCAACATCTTCACCCCACTGAATTTTTGTTTGAGAATGAGCAGCAACAAAAAACCCAGTTAACAATAGGCTTAAAAAACAAAATCGAAGCATACAAACGTTTTATCAAAGCATAAAAATAAGTAATCAAAATACTATCGTTTAACAACTTTATGAATAAACATTTGTTCGTTAATTTCAAGGCTAACAAAGTAAACACCACTTGGCAAAATACTTACATCAAACTCCCCTTTTCCTAAATATTGATAACCATAAACATAACCACCATCCACATTTTGAAAAGCAAAACGAAATTTCGCACCATCAGGCAAGTCAACCTTTAGTTTACTCGTAAATGGATTAGGATACAAGCGTGTCTCATCAAAAGTTAACTTAGTATCGGTTGTACTTACAATTCCACAGCTTTTAGCCGCATCAAACAATGTTTGTAAGCTATCAATCGGCTCAATTCCATCGCCATCCTGCGTTCGCACCGAAACTAAAAACGATGGATTACCAAAATTATCATCAGGCTGTGCCACCTTTAAAAAAGCAAATAATGACGAACTCCCATTATCAGTACAACGGGTATCAGCACCAATAATATTTGCCCCTTGCATGGCGGCCATTAACTTGCAAGCCAAATCGCCCTCCGCATTTTCAAAATTAAAAGCCATATTGTTTAACACCTGCTCACCCAGCAAAATATTACCTTGAATACAATAATTCGACCCCACAATATGCCCCTTATAATCATCTGTTGATGTACCTGTATGCCCAGCCACTTCAACGCCATTTTCACCTAATCGAACAACACCATACTGCCTAAATTCGGGCGTTCCTTCAACATCATTCGCAATTAACCAATCAATAATTTCATTTGCAGAATCTCCAGCATTCATCCGAAAACGAGCATTGTTTTGATTTTGCGGGATATAATAAGCCTGACTATTAATAGCCCCTTGATTGGGGAACAATTCCCCCAAAAAATCATCGCCTAAGCCAAAGCCACTTAAATCAACACACGATGCGCCAGCACAACCCACTTCGCCCGTTTCGGAATCAACCGCAACAATTGAAAACGTATCTTGCGCCGTGCATTCCCAAAACAGCAATGCTAACGATAAAGCCGATATTATCGCCCTAATCATGCGGTTAAGTTAACTACAAAAGCCAACTAAAAACATTCTCTCTGTTATTTTATAAATCAGATTTTTTGATTAGATTAAAAGGAAATATTGTGCAATAATTACTAGCTGTTCCAACGATTTTTAAAACTATTCACCTTCATTTTTTTGAATACAGTTTACGCCAAAAATCAAAAAGGCTAATGAAACAAACTCAACAACAATTCTTCCCCAATGCCAATAACTCCATATAATTAACTCGCTTTTTAGCTCATCACTACTAAAAGCCCCTTCATAAAATAGCTCATTTGTGCCTTTAAAATAAATGTAAAAAGAAGAGACAAACAGCAAAGCAAAAAAAGTGGAGCTTAACGCAAATTTTAATGCCTTTAAATTATTGGAAACTTTACTATAAACTAAAAATAAAACTGGGATTAAGGCAGCCACAATAGTCAAAACGGTATAAAACTGCCCAATTGAAGGCCCAAATTCATTGTAATAAGCATAAAAATCTGCCGAAGACAACGATTGCCAATAAGGCACAAGAATTACCCCTTCAGTAATTTGGCTGCCAATAAAAATTGCGAAAACAACTATTGCTAAGTTGAATAAAAAGTGTTTCATGGCCAGTAGTTTAAATATATGAATTACCAAATTTAGTCTAGCTAATGAATATCAATAACCTCATGTGCATTTAGGGTATAAAAACAAGAAAAGCGTCATTCTGAACTTGTCTGCGCCGGCAGCCCGGTCAGAATCTATTTGGGTTGTTTTAAAGTAAAATTTTTAGTATTTCAGTTCAAATAAATTATCTAACGATTAACCCACCCCCCATAACTAAAAATGGGCTTTGAAACCATAGGAAGTTGTTTGTGAATTTTTGAACAACTGCCATTTTAGGTAGCATTTTAACATATTCATCCATTACTATTTATGGTTTTCTGCTTATATTAAATGGATAAAATATTTCCAATTCATCCTAAAACTCACATTATGAAAAAGTTTTTACTACTATCCATTTTTTTCTTGGCTTTGAATTTATCAGCTCAAAACACTATTGTACAAGGTGCTTGGTGGTTTTCAGTTGAAACCCCTCACTTTTTTCCATCCCATAAAGATTACTATTTTTTAAAAATTGAAGGAGATACCCTTATTGGCAACACTTCATTTGCTATTTTAAAAAGCCAAACAAACAACGGAAATTTCTTCAACTATGCATATTTGCAAGAAATAGACAATCGGATTTATGCGTATTCAATATTCAACAATCAAACTTCTTTAATTTATGATTTTAATCTTAGTATTGGGGATTTATTTTTCACCAATGCTATAGAGGAGTTTCAAAATAACAATGTAACAATTACTGAAATTAATACAATTGAGTTACGAAATGGAAGTTTAGTAAATCAGTTTGTTTTTGAACTTGACGATTACCTTTTCGAACCAATTTATCCTTATTGCACAATGGTTGAGCGTTTAGGTACACTTTTTGGCATTTTTGGTTCCTTTGGCTCAGACTGTGTTACTTATACAGATGCTAACGGACATACACTTTTAGGTTACGGCATTGGAGATAGCATTTTATACACCCCATCTCAATATAGTGATATTCAAGACTTACAAGAGTTAATTGATTACTTTCCAATAAATACAGAAAAGGTTAAAAGCACATCGCTCAACCTATACCCCAACCCTATAATTGATTACTTATTAATTGAAAACGATTTACCAAACACACAATACCACATTATTGATATAAATGGCAAAACCATACTTACTACTAAGAAAACAACTATCAATCTCTCCAATTTGGCAAATGGTATATACTATTTAGTTGCAAGAACTAACAAACACGTTACAACTAAAAAGCTGGTAAAAATGTAACATTAAGTTTATTGAAAGTACCTTAGATTTCTAACAAATCTCATTATGAAACAAGTTTTTGTCCTTCTGCTTTGTCTAAGTAGCCTTGTAAGCCTAAATGCTCAAAACCTTAAACAAATCAAGCAAAAAACGGCCGATAAAAACTTTGAAGAGCTTTTTACAATTGACAAAAAAACAGGATTGAAGCATGGTGATTACCAAAAATATATTGGCAAAACCATTTTAGTTGAAGAAGGCAAATACATACAAGGAAAAAAAGATGGTGAATGGAAAACCTACCGAAAAGGGGTAGTTTTTAAAACCGAAATTTATAATAACGGAACACTTGAAACTGAACCATCAAAAAACTTAATCACAAGTAAATACGGTGTTGGTGAAATATTAAATGGAGAAAGAATTGGACTTTGGAAGTTTTATTTAAAAGATGGAACGCTTCAAGCAAAATACAATTACAACACCAAAACTGTAAGCTATTTTAATGAAGGGCTTTTTAGTAAAAAAAGTGAGTACATCTTTAAAATTGACGATGTTTGGACAGTAGGACATATTGATTCGCCACCATTTGTACCCGGTGGAGCTAAGGTTTTTAGTAGGTTTGTAAACAAGGTTTTTAGCCCTGAGTTAATAGCATTTGTAGCATTTACAGGTACAACCGAATTAACATTTTTCATAAATGAACAAGGCGAAGTTTCAAATGGTAGGGTTACTAAATCTTCCAACCCAATTTTAGACCAAGAGTTACTTAAAATGTACGAAACCTATTTAGCTAAACTTAACTGGTTTTCAGCCTTTGTTAACAACAAAGCAGTAGGTATGGAATATGTTTTGGAAATAGATATTAATAACTTTAAGCCAGGCTTAATAAAAGTGTACAAACATATAAGCTATTCAAGCCATCCTCAATATGCTCAATAACCAAAATTGACAATTATCGTTATTTGCATTACTTTAGCAATATGAATGTTTCATTAAACACCAGCTTAGAAAGCTATATTAAAGAAAAAGTAGCTACTGGAGATTATAACAGTACAAGCGAAGTAGTGCGTGAAGCATTGCGCCTTTTAAAAGAACAAGACAAAAAAAAACAAGCCTTTTTAAATGCTATTGATAAGGGTTTCGAATCGCTTGAAAAGGGCGATTTTAGCACCCAAAGTCCCATGCAAATTTTTGATGAAGTGCTTAAAAAACGAAAACAACCATATTAGTATAAATGGTTATTATTTTTTCATCTGACGCCATACAGGATTTGATAAACATCGCAAATTACACCTTAGATAATTGGGGGTTAGCGCAGGCCTTAAAATACAATAAAAAGCTTGAAAATGCTTACCAAAAAATAAGGCAAAACCCTACACATACACTAACAAAAGCACGCCCCGATATTAGGCAAAATGTAAGAACCTTAAATGTTGGAAAACATGTAATTATCTATCATTTAAAAAATGCTGCAACAGTTGAAATTGTTAGAATCCTGCATCAATCAATGGACTATAAAAGGCATTTATGAATCCCCCTCATTCCAAAACCTTAGCTGATCGTCAATAACATCAATTTTGATAGATGTGCCTTTATTCACTTTCCCGCTAATTACTTGCTTGCTTAATTCATTTAAAATTTCTTTTTGGATAAGGCGTTTAATCGGTCGTGCGCCAAATTGCGGCTCATAACCCACTTCGCCCAACCATTGTATGGCATCTTCGGTAACATTAATATGAATATCCTGTTCTGCCAATCGGTTTTTCAAATTATTTAACTGAATTTGAGTAATCGCAAAAAGGTCTTCCGCCAAAATCGGCTTAAACATAATTGTCTCATCAATACGGTTTAAAAACTCAGGACGAATAACTTTACGCATTAAATCAAACACCTCAACTTTTGTAGTTTCAATGGTGCTAAACAACTCACCATCAGCCATTTTACTAAAATTTTCCTGTATTAAATGGCTACCAATATTACTCGTCATAATTACGATGGTATTTTTAAAATTCACCGTTCGCCCTTTATTGTCCGTCAACCTGCCATCGTCTAAAACTTGCAATAAAACATTAAAAGTATCAGGGTGTGCTTTTTCAATTTCGTCGAGTAAAACCACGCTATAAGGCTTGGTTCGCACCGCTTCCGTAAGCTGTCCCCCCTCATCGTAGCCCACATAACCAGGAGGCGCACCAATTAAACGGCTAACCGAGCTTTTTTCTTGGTACTCACTCATATCAATACGTACTAAAGCCCCTTCATCGTTAAACAGATAGTCCGCCAATGCTTTTGCCAACTCCGTTTTACCAACACCCGTCATTCCTAAAAAAATGAAACTACCTATTGGGCGATTAGGGTCTTGAAGCCCTGCCCTACTCCGCCTAATAGCATCACTAACCGCTGTAATTGCTTCGGGCTGACCAACCACTCGTTTACCCAACTCCGCCTCTAATTGCAATAATTTATAACGCTCGGTTTCCAACATCTTTTCAAGCGGAATATGCGTCCATTTACTTACCACAGATGCAATATCTTCCGCCGAAATCTCCTCCTTAATCATGCGATTTTTGGCATTCAATTCACTCAACTCAACTTCTAATTTTTCAAGCTGAGCTTCAGCCTCCTTTATCTTTCCATAACGCAACTCGGCTACCCTTCCGTAATCGCCCATGCGCTCAAACTGCTCGCTTTGCAAGCGATATTCCTCAATATCTTTTTTTGTTTGTTGAATGGCATCAACAATATCCTTTTCCCCTTTCCATTTGGCTCTAAAAGCATCGCGTTTGGCTTTCCAATCGGCTAAATCCTTTTGAAGATTGCCCAGTTTTTCCTCGTCGTTTTCACGCTTAATCCCCTCAATTTCAATTTCTAATTGTCGGATTTTTCGCTCAATTTCATCCAACTCAACAGGAACCGAATCAATTTCTAATCGCAATTTTGCTGATGCCTCATCAATTAAATCAATGGCTTTATCGGGTAAAAATCTATCCGATATATAACGATCACTCAACTTAACCGCCGAAATAATCGCCTCATCCAAAATACGCACTTTATGATGCGTCTCGTACTTTTCCTTCAGACCTCTTAAAATAGAAATAGCATCCTCCAAACTCGGTTCATCAATCATCACTTTTTGAAAACGACGTGCCAAAGCCTTATCCTTTTCAAAATACTTTTGATACTCGTTTGAGGTTGTTGCACCCACCGCCCGTAAATCGCCACGAGCTAAAGCAGGCTTTAATAAATTGGCCGCATCCAAACTACCCTCTGTTGAGCCTGCACCCACCAAAGTATGAATTTCATCAATAAACAAAACAGCCTCGCCATCCAACTTTGTAATCTCTTTGATAACCGCTTTCAGCCGTTCTTCAAACTCACCGCGGAATTTTGTACCCGCCATAAGCAAACCCATATCCAACGAATAAAGGATTTTACTTTTTAGATTTTCAGGAACATCACCATTTACAATTCGGTGCGCAATACCCTCGGCAATAGCTGTTTTACCAACACCAGGTTCACCCACCAAAATAGGGTTATTTTTCGTTCGGCGACTTAAAATATGTAGTACTCTTCTTATCTCATCATCACGCCCAATTACGGGGTCAAGTTTACCGTTTTCAGCTTGCTCATTTAGGTTAATCGTATATTTTTCCAGCGCCTGAAACTGATTTTCAGGACTATTGCTTTTCACCTTTTCGCCTCCACGTAGTTCTTCAATCGCCTTTTTTACATTATCAACCGATAAACCTGCATCTTTTAGCATTTGGCTAGCCGTGCTTTTAACCTCAATTAATGCCAATAAAACATGCTCAACTGATACAAATTCATCCTTCATTTTTTTGGCAAAATCCGCCGCTTTAAACAATACTTGGTTCGTATTTTGGCTCATCATCTGCTGGCTATTGTCGGGCACTTTAGCCAAACTCCCCAATTGCTTATCCAACACTTTTTGCAAAGCCCCTAAACTTGCCCCTACCTTTTTAAATAAGTAGGGAGCAACGTTTTTATCAGTATTCAATAATGATTTTAGCACATGACTTGGCTCAATAACCTGATGTTGTAAATTATAACTAACACCCTGCGCACCTGCCAAGCTCTCCTGCGCCTTTATTGTAAATTTATTTAAATCCATTTTTTGCTTTTCAACTACTTAAACAATAGCAAAAGCAATTCCTTTTACAATTTACCGCCACTTTGACACACATATTAACATTTTTATGATTTTTTGACAGACAACTTAGTTTTAAACTGCCATATGCTATATTTGTATTATATATTTGCTTCAAATTAAACTTCCACTATGAAAAAGCTTGCTTTCTTCTTTGCATTCGTTTTATTGTTTTCTTCTGCTTTAGTTTCAAGTCAAAATTCAAAAACCGATAATTGCTGCAACTTTAAATGCTCCTTTAATAATTCAAAAAATTTAATAAATAATTCTACACAAAATGACAATGTCTCTATCTACTACAATAGAGCCGCAATTGTAAAAGATTATGAGTTGGGTTATGATTTAAGTACAAAAAATGTAAAACACATTCCTATTGTGTTTCATATATTAAATGTTCAAGGAGATTCAACCCACGAAGCTCAATTTCAAAATATCGAAACTGATATCTTAAAACTCCTTTCAAGCATGAATAAGGATTTTGCAGGTTTACATCATATAGGCGATTCAGTTCCACCATTCTTTATAAACGATTTGTATGACGATGCCATAGCCCATTCATTAGACTCAAAAATCAGATTTGTTTTACCTAATAAAGACCCTAATGGCAATTGCACTAATGGTATAGTTAGATACAATTTTTCGCAAGAGCAGTACGACAGTTTATTTCATAGTTATACCTATCTAAATTCACCAAGCGGATATTCAATTAATGAAGAATATCGCTACTATACAAATTGGAGTCCATTTAACCCACCAGGAACTATACCAGGTGAACCAAGTCCATTTAAACTAGTTGAAGCATTAGGATTTAATGGCAACTTACTAAACCTATATTTATGGAATAAAAAATCCTATATAAACGTATTCATAGGTGCCGATCCACACTCAGGTGTTGCTTCAGCAGTGCCAGCTTGGCAAGAAAGAGCAATTTTAGTTTCACGAATTAATGTTGTTAATGGATCAAATTCCAATAATGTAAACCCGCTAACACATGAAATGGGGCACCTTCTTGATTTGGTGCATACACATGGCTTATGGCAAATAGGCGGTAACGCACCCGCTAACACCCCAGCTTATGTAAGTTCAGGTAATATTGATTATTCATCGCTTGATGTATGTATAAGTGGTATAAATCAAAATGACAGTATTATTGAATTTGGCCCTGATAATCCTTTATTAACAGGAAGTGGCTCAAAAGATTTACCTACAAATAGAATGTTAAGCTCAAGTATTTTTTATCAAGATGGGTGTTATGATGCTGAACCCCCACTTTTGTATGACAATAATGCAGCAGTTTTTGGGCTTGATTCAGCAGAAATTGAATATTATGTCAATTTAACTTTAGATGAAGTAAATACCGCACCAACTTGCTCTAGTCCCTTTACAATTCAAAGAAAGTTTTTTTCTCCAGAGCTAAACTTTATGAGTTACCACTGTGGAATGGAGTTTTCTCCTCATCAAATATTGAGAATGCACTGTATTTTAGAGCAATTTGAAAGAGACGATGTAAGCTGGGATATAAGGGATGTTGACAACGCCAACCTATGGTCACAATCTAATCTTGAAAATGTCGGCATCCTTAAAGGGCCCGATGATAACACCCCACTTGAAATAACAACTGCAGTATCATATAATTGCCCAATAACATTAATTGGTGAGGTAATCGTTAAATCTAGTGGCTCATTAGCATTAAATGATGATTTAATTTTTTTAGACAACGCATGCCTTACCATTGAACCTGGCGGGCAACTAATAATCAACACTACAAACACACAAACAGTTAGCGCACCATATGATATTTGGTTGGATAAAAATTGTTCAAACGCAACATCTTTCCAATTACAAATACGTGTAATATTAGAGGGCTTTTACGTTTCGGCAACAAATGAAATGCGAACCAATTTGTATAGCGATGGCTTATTACCCTTAGCACAACCTTTTAATACAAGCCCTTGGAATTATACGGGTAGTGAAGGTGTAATAGTCCACTCATCAAACACCAGCGATTGGGTACTTATACGCTTGCATGATAGCAATGGTGTAGTGGTTGAAGAAAAAGCTGCATTGGTTAATAAACATGGTAATGTTACTACAACTACAGGCAATCCAATTTTAAATTTTAGCTCTGCTATTGCTGGGCAAGATTATAGTGTTAGTGTTCATCATAAAAGCCATTTAGCGGCTATAGCTCTTGCAAGCAGCGGCAGTTTTATTGATTTTACACGCCCTAACGTTGCTAATGGAAATGAACAAACAAAAGACTTAGGTACAACTGAAGCATTATATGCTGGCGATTACGATGGCAATGGAATTATTAATAATTTAGATTACAATCTATGGGCACTTAATAGCGCAGCCTTAAACCAATATTTAACTTATGATGGCGATGGTAATGCTATTGTCAACAACCTCGATTACAACTTATGGGGCTTAAATAAATCAAAAGTTGGTGAACTTGATATCCATTATTAAAGGCAAATCCCCAAATTCAATTTTACAACGCAAAACACCTTCTTATGAAACATTCTCTATTCATAGCTTTCATTTTTCTCTTCTCATTCCCCACAATTCATGGGCAAAGTATTGACTGTGGATTTAACTTGATAAAAAAGGAGCTACAAACAAGTAATCTTAAAAGTAGCTCAGCAACTTGCCTTACAAACACCTATGGTCCAAGAAGGGCATGTAATATTAAAAATTATGAAGCCACATATAATTATAATAGCCTAGACTATAAATATCTACCTATAGTTTTTCATGCGTTTTATAGAATAAGTGATTCAAATCATGTTAACGACTTCAGTAACATAACTGAAGATATATATCAAGAAATTAGCAATGTAAATCAAAACTTTGCGGGTTTAAATCACATCAACTCACCCCTTAATACCAATCCACCCCCTAGTAATTTAGAAAACAGTCTTTACAATACCGCTATTGCAAATTCAATAGATTCGAAAATAAGGTTTGTTTTACCTAACAAAAATGGAACATGTACCAATGGGATTAACATCTATCCTTTAAATGATGCTACTTATGACAGTTTGTTTCATTCTTACACAAGCCCACACAACGAAAATATCCAATTGGATGTAGCAAATGATTTTACTTGTCTTGATATCGCTGCTTATAGTTTACATAGAAGTTTGTTTGCAAGATATGCATGGCCAAGGAATGAATATATAAATGTTTTTGTTTTCTATCAATTAGAAACTTGCTACGGCGGAATTTTTGGGCCCTTTGCAGAAAGTAATGTTATCACTTTAAATAGAGGTGTTATTAATCATGATAATGGATATGGAATATCTAAAACTTTAACTCATGAATTAGGTCACTACCTTGATTTAGACCATTCCTTTGTTAACACTGGTTTGACATCATCTTGGCAATTTTGCACAGTACCAATTGCAATTCCTGATTTTAATACTTTAGATGTTTGCATTGATGCTAACGATTGTGTAGATCAATTTGCTCCAGATAATGCTTTGTTGTTTGGAAGCCTTGTAAGAGATTTACCTGCGAATGTTGGGGTTGGTCCTTGCTTAGATGATGATTTACCTGACTTATTTGATGCTAATCTGCATATTTATGGAATTGATTACCCAGCTCTAACTTATTATGAGAATTTAACTGTAAACTCTAATTGTCCAACTTCTTCTACCAACAACAGTTTTTTTTATAGTAGCGATTTCAACTTTATGAATTACTCCTATGCTTGTAATAATCAATTCACGCCACATCAGATACTAAGAATGCATTCCATGTTAGATGACTTTTGGCATACTGGCAATGCTGATCCACATTTTGATTTGGATAATACTAACCTCTGGTCGCAATCCAATTTGGAGAATATCGGCATCCTCAAAGGGCCAGACGACAACACACCCCTCGAAATCACAAACGCTGTTACCTATAACTGTCCAATAACTTTAATTGGCGAGGTCATCATTAAAACTGGCGGCACATTAACTTTAAATGATGTTTTAATGTATTCCGACAATGCTTGCCTAACCATCGAACCGGGCGGGCAATTGATTATGCCCAATGGGTCCCAAACCTCCAACACACCCTACCTAACATGGGTCAACAACAACTGCTCAACCCTCCCCCTACAATTCCAAATGCGCGCCTTGTTAGAAGGTTTCTACGATTCTGCGCTTGGCGAAATGGAAACAGAGCTTCAAAACTCCAACATCTTGCCATTAGTGCAACCCTTCAATGCCAACCCTTGGTATTACAATGGGGCTGAAGCCGTTGTAGGCCATTCCACCAATACCAGCGATTGGGTGCTACTCCGCCTGTTCGATAACAGCGGGACTGTTGTGGAAGAACAAGCCGCTCTGATAAATAAACTCGGCTATGTAACTGCGGTAAACGGCGACCCCATACTACAATTCAACGCTGCAATAGCTGGGCAAACTTACAGGATAAGTATCCACCACAAAGGGCATTTGGCTGCAATCGCAAATGTCACCAATGGTGGTTTTGTCGACTTCACAAGGCCCGATGTCGCACAAGGCTTCCAACAGACCAAAGACATAAACGGCATCGGATTTTTGTATGGCGGCGACTACGATGGCAATGGAATTATTAATAATTTAGATTACAATCTATGGGCACTCAATAGCGCAGCCTTAAACCAATATTTAAGTTATGACGGCGACGGCAACGCAATTGTAAACAACCTTGACTACAACCTC
>Ga0160423_10000050_pt1 | contig 74580 bp, 66 predicted proteins | sample CRUFie14St8metaG_FD_108191 | JGI IMG/M metagenome (GOLD analysis project Ga0160423, IMG submission 108191) | Marine microbial communities from the Costa Rica Dome - CRUD Field 142mm St8 metaG | ecosystem: Environmental > Aquatic > Marine > Oceanic > Photic zone | place: Costa Rica: the Eastern...
CTTTTTGCTAACTTAACATTTAAACCTAATTCAGCCGCCATTATGGAACATAAATTTGCTACCTCCCTAGAATGTTGTAATAAATTTTGACCATAAGAAGATCTATACTTCATGCGTCCAACCATACGGATTAACTCACCATGAAGGCCATGAATTCCTAAATCAATGCAAGTTCTTCTTCCTGTTTCGACTATCTCTTCATCTAATTTTTTTTTCGTTTTAGAAACCACCTCTTCAATTCTTGCTGGGTGAATACGTCCATCTGAAACTAATTGATGTAAAGATAATCTTGCAATTTCTCTCCTTATAGAATCAAAACAAGATAAAATAATTGCCTCAGGAGTATCATCAACTATAATTTCAACGCCTGTGGCAGCTTCTAAGGCTCTAATATTACGACCTTCTCGACCTATAATTCGACCTTTAACTTCATCTGATTCAATATTAAAAACCGAAACAGAATTTTCAATAGCTTGCTCTGTAGCAACACGTTGGATAGTTTGAATTACTATTTTCTTTGCTTCACGATTTGCATTTAACTTTGCTTCCTCTGTAATCTCATTAATGTGAGCCATAGCATTTGTCCTCGCTTCATCTTTCAATGATTCAATAAGGCTATTCTTAGCGTCTTCTGCACTCATACCACTAACCTTGGATAGCTCTATTACAACTTTCTGATGTAATTTATCCATCTCTTGATGCTTAGCTTCATAAGACTTAATTTTTGAATCTAAAGAATCTCTAATCTTATCAATGTTATTATTTTTACGATTTATCTCCTCTATTTTCTTAGAAAAATTTGATTCTTTATTTCTTAATCGATCTTCTCCAGACTGAATTTTTCTTTCACGATCTTTAAATTGTGCCTCATGATTTTCTTTTAACTGCAAAAACTTTTCTTTTGCTTGCAAGATTTTATTTTGTTTTAAATTTTCACCTTCCTTTATAGCATCATTAATTATTTGATTTTTACGATGTTTTAACAATACTGATTTAACTATAAAAGAAGTTATAAAACCTGTTACTACTCCAATTATTCCAAATAAAAAATTCATAATTAAAATTTATATAAAAAATTTAACCTGCGTCAATGAATGAAAGTATAGGAGATCTCTAAAATAAAATTAGTTCAGTTTGTCTAAATCTTCTGATATTGACTTCAATTTAGACTCAATATCATCTATATTAATTTCTTTTTGATCTGAACTTAGATTTTCATCTTTTCTAGTAGCTAACTGTAAAGCAGCCATTGCTAAAAGATCTTGCATATCTTTAACAGCATAATTGTCTTTTAGCAATTTAATCGCTTTATTAATGTTTTCAGCTGCTTCTAAAACAATTCTTTCCTCATGTTCTTCAACAGAAATAGGATAAGTCCTACCAGCAACTGCAACTTTTAATGACAACTTAGCCATGCTTTATTTTTTTAACTGTGTTATACAGTGTTCGATTTCCTTTACCAATTCATCTATTTGATTATCCAAAACATTTGTTTCTTCAACAAATAAAACGCCTTGTTTTTCTTTAGCTATCGATTGTGTCTCATATCCTAATATTTTAACATTCAAATTATCCAATTCATTTTGTTTTGCAGATAATTCATTATTTAAACCGTCTATATTATTTTGAAGTAATTTAGAACGTGAACGTTCCTCTTCAAGTTGAATTTTTAAGAAAGAAATCTTGTTCTTAATTTCTCCTATTATATTAAAAATTAGATCAGACATTAACGATAACTTTTATACAAAAATAATATAGTAATATAAACGACCAAGATTTTAAATAAATTGTTATGTTTATTTTTAAAAAATTTATTACTACAATATGAAAAATATAATATTATTAATCACTTACATTTACTTATTTCAATTTTCATTTTCCCAAAAAAATAATACTTCAAATTACCATTCTCCACTAGGAATATCAAAGATATTATCTTCTAATTTTGGAGAATTAAGACCCAACCATTTTCATATGGGTATAGATCTAAAAACAAATGGAAGGAGTGGATACAACATCTATGCAATTGAAAAAGGATTTGTTTCTAGAATAAAAGTTTCTCCTTATGGCTACGGCAAAGTAATCTATATAGATCATCCTAACGGTATTACAAGTGTTTATGCACATTGTTCTAAATTTAAAGGGAAAATAGATTCAATAACCAAAATCACTCAAAAAAATGAAGAAAATTTTGCCATTGAAATTTTCCCAAAAAAAAACGAAATTATAGTTGAAAAAGGAGAGAAAATTGCCATTTCAGGTAATACAGGAGGATCAACAGCGCCCCACTTACATCTTGAATTACGTGATACTAAAACAGGTATAGCCTTAAATCCATTAATCTATGGATTTGATATAAATGATAATAGAAGCCCAGAAATTCGAGGAGTAAAAATATATAGCTTAACAAAAGATGGCTATCAGCTAAATAAGTCAATTAAACGACAAACAATTAAAAATGGTAATACATATAGCATCGCAAATAACTCTATCAATATTCCTGCAGATTACATAACAAAATATGGAGGTATTGGGTTTGCATTTGATGTAATTGATCGACTAGATGCAGCAAATAATCCTTGCGGATTATATGGAAGTTATTTATTAATTAATGGGGACACACTATTTGGACAAGAAATAAATAAAATACCTTTTGAGTTAACTAGATTTATAAATACTCACAAAGACTACAAAGAATATTTACTTAATAAAAGTAAATTCCATAAATCATTTAAAATAAATGAAAATAAACTTCCTATATATACAGTCAAAGATCTTGGAATTCTAAAAGCAAAACCAGGTGAAACCTTTAAAGTAAAATACATAGCTTATGATGCAAAAAAAAATATATCTATTTTAACATTCGATCTTACGATTAATGATGGTTCAATTAATCAAAATGACTCTTTAATACATAATTCTAATTTTCTTATGCCAAATGAATCTATTTCATTAACAAAGAATAGTACAAATGTAAAGTTTGATGTTTGCACTTCATATGAACCAATGTTCATAAATAAAGAAAATATTGAATCAATTATTGGTTATAATGATATTCCAGTTCATAATGAATATGAAATTAATATAAAAAATAATGATATTAAAGATGGTAAACACTATATTGAAATAACAACATCAAAAGATCAGAAAAAAAAATTAAACATCACATATGAAAAAGATAAAATTAAATGTAAATCAAATGTCTTTGGCACATATGAATTAAAAAGAGATACTATACCTCCATATATTAAACCAAAAAACATTGGAAAAAAAATATCACAAAATTATATCTCTTGGAAAATAGAAGATAAAGAATCAGGCATTAAAGATTATGATTTATTCATTGACGGTGATTGGTGTTTGTTAGAATATGATTACAAAAATAAAGAAATTACATTCACTAATGAAAGAAGATATAAAGGTTATGCGGAATTAGAGCTTATAATTCTAGACAATTGCGGAAATATTACTGAGTGGAATAAAAATGTAGTATTCGAATAAAAATAATTAGGCTTGTGTTGTTGGGGTTCCAAAATTCAAGGGAGTATTTGAAGGTGGTTCAATGTCATTAATTACACCAAAATTTTTCTCATACTTAGAAATATTATCTTGCATTGCCTTAAATAGTCTCTTTGCATTTTGAGGTGTCATAATAATTCTTGACTTGACCTTACCTTTAGGAAGACCTGGCATAAGTTGAACAAAATCAACAACAAATTCAGAAGGTGAGTGTGTTATTATAGATAAATTGGAATATACACCCGATGAGACTTCTTCTGACAATTCAATATTTACTTGATTTTCTTTGTTATCCTTCATAATATACAATAAAATTTAAACAAAAATAACAGGGAGAGGATAGGCTCCCCCTGTTATTTAATTTAATCTAATGAAGATTCAGAAATTTCTTCTAATTGATCTTTAGATCCAACTAACATTTTTTGAAATTTACGAACTCCCGTGCCCGCTGGTATAAGATGACCAACAATAACATTCTCTTTCAAACCTAAAAGGTTATCTTGTTTACCAGAAATAGCTGCTTCATTTAATACTTTCGTTGTTTCTTGGAAAGATGCTGCAGAAATAAAAGATTGAGTTTGAAGAGATGCTCTAGTAATACCTTGAAGGAGTGGTGTTGATGTTGCAGGAATTCCATCTCTATATTCAACCAAAGCTTTGTCTTCTCTTTTTAATTGAGAATTTTCATCTCTTAACTTCCTAGCAGTAACAATTTGACCTGGTTGAAGTACAGAAGATCCTCCTGAATTAGTAATCACTTTCATACCATAGATAGAATCGTTCTCTTGAGAAATATCTGCCTTATGAACAGACTGTCCTTCCAAAAATTTAGTATCACCAGAATCAACAATCATAGATTTTAACATCATTTGTCTGACAATAACTTCAAAGTGTTTATCATTAATCTTTACACCTTGTAGACGATATACCTCTTGAATCTCATTTACAATATATTCTTGAACCTTTGTAGGGCCTTGAATATTAAGTATATCATTCGGAGTTGTTGCACCAACAGATAAAGGTTGTCCTGCTCTTACAAAATCATTTTCTTGAACTAAAATATGTTTAGATAAAGGAACTAAATATTTGCGAACATCACCTGTTTTTGATGTGATTTTTATTTCTCTATTACCACGTTTAATTTTACCATATTCAGCAACGCCATCAATCTCAGAAACTACAGAAGGATTAGAAGGATTACGTGCCTCAAACAATTCAGTTACACGAGGTAAACCACCTGTAATATCACCTGTTTTACCAGCTTTTCTAGGAATCTTAACAACAATATCACCGGCATTAATTTTATCACCTTCTTTAACAGAAATATGGGCATCTACAGGCAAGCTATATTCTCTTAAAATATTTTTAGTTTTGGGATCTAAAATATGTATAGCAGGATTCTTTTTCTTATCTCTTGATTCAGTGATCACTTTTTCTGTAAAACCTGTCTGTTCATCAACTTCTTCACGAAATGTGATACCCTCGATAACATTATCAAAAACAACGATACCTTTTGCTTCAGAGATAATAACTGCATTGTAAGGATCCCATTTACAGATAACATCACCTTTTTTGACATTAGAATTATTTTGTGAAATTAATTCAGCTCCATAAGGAATATTTGAATTCATCGTGATATTACCTCTAGAATCAGTTATTTTCATCTCAGCAGATCGACCAACAACAACTATTATACTATCGCCATTTTTATCAATTCTATTAATTGTACGTAACTCATCTATATCAAGTTTACCTGCTGTCTTAGCTTTGAGATCCGATTCATCTGCAATATTTGAAGCAGTACCACCCACATGAAATGTACGAAGTGTTAATTGAGTTCCAGGCTCACCTATTGATTGAGCTGCAATTACACCAACAGAGTCCCCTATTTGAGCAGGGCGTTGAGTTGCAAGGTTTAACCCGTAACATTTAGCACAAACACCTTTTCTACTCTCGCAAGTCAAAACTGATCTAATTCCCACTTCTTCAATACCTGATGATTCTATTAAATTCGCTATATCATTGGTTATTAGTTCACCTCCTTTAACAATCAATTTGTCAGTTTCGGGAACAAAGACATCATCTAAAGCAGTTCTACCAACAATACGATCTGATAATGGTTCTACAATTTCGTCATTTTTTTTCAAAGGAATTGCTACTAATCCTCTTAAAGTACCGCAATCCTGAGAGGTAATAACAACATCTTGAGCGACATCTACTAGACGACGTGTTAAGTAACCTGCATCAGCTGTCTTGAGTGCTGTATCAGCAAGACCTTTACGAGCACCATGTGTAGAAATAAAATATTCTAAGATGTCGAGCCCTTCTTTGAAATTAGAAAGAATTGGGTTCTCAATAATATCCTGAGCAGAGGCACCTGATTTTTGAGGTTTTGCCATTAATCCACGCATACCCGAGAGCTGACGTATTTGTTCTTTAGATCCTCGCGCACCTGAATCGTACATCATATAAATTGAATTGAACCCTTGCTTATCATTCTTTAATTGTTCCATTAAAGTGTAGGTCAATCTTGAATTTGTGTGTGTCCAAATATCTATAATTTGATTATACCTTTCATTATTAGTAATTAAGCCCATATTGTAATTAGACATTACATTCTTAACTTCATCTTCGGCTTTTGATACTAAAGTTTCTTTTTCAGATGGAATAATAATATCGTCAAGATTAAATGATAAACCTCCTTTAAATGCCATATGGTATCCAAGTTCCTTAATATCATCTAAAAATGTTACAGTTCGAGAGGTACCACAAGCTTTCAGAACACGACCAATTATATCACGTAAAGCTTTTTTAGTCATTACTTCATTAATATATCCAACTTCTTTAGGAACATGGTCATTAAATATGATGCGACCACAAGTAGTATCAATTACACGAGAAATAATTTCACCATTTTCATTAATATCAGTAGTCTTAACTTTAATAGAAGCATGTAAATCTAAGAAACCTTCATTATGAGCTATTATAACTTCTTCAGGGGAATAAAACACTCTATTCTCAACTTTCTCTTTTACTTTTTTTGTCTGATTTTTGGCTTTAGTAATGTAATATAAACCTAAAACCATATCTTGAGAAGGTACTGCAATTGGAGCACCATTTGCAGGATTTAGAATATTATGAGAAGCAAGCATCAATAATTGAGCTTCTAGTATTGCAGCATTGCCCAATGGTAAATGAACTGCCATCTGATCACCGTCAAAATCAGCATTAAATGCAGTTGTAACTAAAGGATGAAGTCTAATTGCCTTTCCTTCAATTAATTTAGGTTGGAATGCTTGTATACCTAATCTATGAAGAGTTGGTGCTCTATTTAAAAGAACTGGATGTCCCTTTAAAACATTTTCAAGAATATCCCAAACAACAGGTTCTTTTCTATCAACAATTTTTTTTGCCGATTTAACTGTCTTAACAATACCACGCTCAATCATCTTTCGGATGATAAAAGGCTTATAAAGTTCTGCAGCCATATCTTTAGGAAGACCGCACTCATGTAATTTTAGATCTGGTCCAACAACAATTACAGAACGTGCTGAATAGTCAACACGTTTACCGAGTAAATTTTGACGAAAACGACCTTGTTTACCTTTTAAAGAATCTGAGAGTGATTTTAAAGGTCTATTTGATTCTGTCTTAACTGCAGATGATTTTCTTGAATTATCAAATAAGGAGTCAACAGATTCCTGAAGCATCCGTTTTTCATTACGTAAAATAACTTCAGGAGCCTTAATCTCGATCAAACGCTTTAAACGGTTGTTACGTATAATAACTCTTCTGTAAAGGTCATTTAAATCAGAGGTCGCGAAACGGCCACCATCTAAAGGTACTAAAGGACGTAATTCTGGAGGTATTACTGGAACGACTTTTACGATCATCCATTCTGGTCTGTTATCAATTCTATTTTGAGAATCACGCATAGACTCAATAACTTGGAGACGCTTTAATGCTTCATTTTTACGTTGTACAGAAGTCTCAGTATTAGCTTTATGACGAAGTTCATACGACATTGTATCTAGATCCATAGTTTTTAACAGGTCATATATAGCTTCAGCACCCATCTTTGCAATAAATTTATTTGGATCTGAGTCTTCTAGGTACTGATTTTCTTTAGGCAAAGTATCAATAATATCTAAATATTCTTCTTCTGTCAAAAATTCTAACCTAACTAATTCTTCACCATCTGATTTTTTAGCTATACCAGACTGAATAACAACATATCTTTCATAATAAATAATTTGATCTAGTTGCTTAGTTGGAAGTCCAAGTAAATACCCTATTTTATTTGGTAAAGATCTAAAATACCAAATATGAGCAACTGGAACAACTAAAGATATATGTCCCATTCGCTCACGTCGCACCTTTTTTTCAGTTACTTCTACGCCACAACGATCACAAACAATACCTTTATAACGAATTCTTTTATATTTTCCACAGTGACATTCATAATCTTTAACTGGACCAAATATTCGTTCACAAAATAAACCATCTCTTTCTGGTTTATATGTTCTATAATTTATCGTTTCTGGTTTAAGAACTTCCCCACTTGATTGCTCAAGAATTGTCTCTGGTGAAGCTAACGAAATAGTGATTTTGTTAAAGCTACTTTGTTTTTTTGATGTTTCTTTTCTGTAAGCCATAATACTAAATTCTTTCTTTTAAAATCCTTTATTTAATAGTTAATCCATATTTATATTAAGACAAAGACCTCTTAACTCATGCAACAATACATTAAAAGATTCAGGAATACCAGGTTCAGGTATATTATCTCCTTTAACAATTGATTCATACGCTTTAGCACGTCCCATAACATCATCCGACTTAACAGTCAAAATTTCTTGTAATATATTGGCTGCACCAAATGCTTCTAGAGCCCAAACTTCCATTTCACCAAACCTCTGACCTCCAAATTGAGCTTTACCTCCAAGTGGCTGTTGTGTAATTAGAGAGTATGGTCCAATAGAGCGGGCATGCATTTTATCATCAACCATGTGAGATAATTTCAACATGTAAATAACCCCTACAGTTGCAGGTTGATCAAATCTATCACCAGTTCCCCCATCATATAAATAGGTTTTTCCTGATTTTGGTAGTCCTGCTTTTTCTGTCCATTGATCAATTTCTGTTGGATGTGCACCATCAAAAATTGGGGTAGAAAACTTAACATTTAATTTTTCACCAGCCCAACCTAAGACAGTTTCATAAATTTGACCAAGATTCATTCTAGAGGGAACTCCTAATGGATTCAGTACAATATCGACAGGCGTACCGTCCTCTAAAAATGGCATATCTTCTTGACGAACAATATTAGCAACAATTCCTTTATTTCCATGACGACCAGCCATCTTATCGCCCACTTTTAATTTACGTTTTTTTGCAACATAAACTTTTGCCATCTTAATAATTCCAGCAGGTAACTCATCACCAACAGAAATATGAAATTTCTTACGTTTGTATATACCTAATAAATCATTATACTTAATGTTGAAATTATGAATGACTCTTCCAACTAATAAATTTATATTATCATCCTCAGTCCAATCTGTAGGATTGATAATGGAATAATCAATTAAGTTTAAACTTTTCGAAGAAAACTTTGTTCCTTTCTTAATAATTTCTTCCTTAAAATTATTATACACACCAGCAGACTTTATATCTTGAAGTATAACTAATAATTTGTCTGTAAGACGTGCCTTTAAAGTTTGAGATTCTTTATTAAATTCTTCATCAAGGTTGTCTAAAATTGGTTTATCCTTGGCCTTGGCTTTTCTATCCTTAATTGCTCTTGAAAACAACTTTTTCTCTACAACAACCCCTCTCAATGAAGGACCAGCTTTTAGAGAAGCATCTTTAACATCACCCGCTTTATCACCAAATATTGCTCTTAGTAATTTCTCTTCAGGTGAAGGATCAGTTTCTCCCTTAGGTGTAATTTTACCAATAAGAATATCACCTTCCTTAATTTCTGCACCAACACGAATTAAACCATGCTCATCAAGATCTTTTGTTGCTTCTTCGCTAACATTAGGTATGTCTGAAGTTAATTCTTCCATACCTCTCTTAGTATCTCTAACATCTAGTGAAAATTCATCAATATGAATTGATGTAAATATATCATCACGAACAACGCGCTCAGATATAACTATTGCATCTTCAAAATTATATCCTTTCCAAGGCATAAATGCAACTTTAAGATTTTGCCCAAGAGCTAATTCACCTTGTTGAGTTGCATATCCTTCACATAAAACTTGGCCTTTTATAACTTTGTCACCTTTCTTAACTATTGGTTTTAAATTAATAGATGTCCCTTGATTTGTTTTAGTGAATTTTGTAAGAGGATAATGAATTACCTCACTATCAAAGCTTACTAATTTATCTTCTTTATTCCAATCATATTTTATAACTATTTCTTCAGCATCAACATATTCAACTACACCAATTCCTTCTGAGTTAATTAAAACTCTTGAATCTTTTGCTACTAATTCTTCTATACCTGTTCCGACTATAGGAGAATTTGGTTTTAACAATGGAACAGCTTGACGTTGCATATTGGAACCCATTAGGGCACGGTTAGCGTCATCATGCTCTAAAAATGGAATAGATGAAGCTGCAATTGAAGCAATTTGATTTGCTCCAACATCCATCAACGAAATAGTCTTTGGATCTATTACTGGAAAATCATGACCAAAACGTGCCTTTACAGAATCATCAATAAATACACCCTTATCATCAATATTAGCATTTGCTTGAGCAATAATCTTATCATGTTCTTCTTCAGCTGAAAGGTAAGTAGGCTCTGTTTTAAAATCAACTTTACCATTATTTACTTTCCTGTAAGGTGTTTCAATAAAACCTAATTTATTTACTTTAGCATAAACACATAGTGATGAAATTAATCCAATATTTGGACCTTCTGGCGTTTCAATAGTACATAAACGTCCATAATGAGTATAATGAACATCACGTACTTCAAAACCTGCTCTTTCTCTAGAAAGTCCTCCAGGTCCTAATGCGGATAATCTACGTTTATGAGTAACCTCAGAAAGTGGATTAGTTTGATCCATGAATTGTGACAGTTGATTTGTGCCAAAAAATGAATTGATTACAGAAGAAAGAGTCTTGGCATTAATTAAATCAATCGGTGTAAAAACTTCATTATCACGAACATTCATTCTCTCACGAATTGTTCTTGCCATGCGGGCTAAACCTACACCAAATTGAGAATATAATTGTTCCCCTACGGTCCGAACACGTCTATTTGATAAATGGTCGATATCATCAACTTCAGCTTTTGAATTAATCAATTCAATTAAGTACTTAATAATAGAAATCATATCAGGTCTAGTTAAGACACGAGATGTTTCTTCCATATCAATTCCTAGTTTTTTATTTAGTCTAAATCTTCCAACCTCACCCAAATCATATCGAGTATCTGAAAAAAACAATTTTTCAAAGACACCTTTCGCTGTTTCATAATCTGGTGGTTCTGCATTACGAAGCTGTCGATAAATATGTTCTACAGCTTCCTTCTCAGAATTAGATGTATCCTTTTGAAGTGTATTATAAATAATTGTATAATCGGCACTATTTACATCTTCCTTATGAAGTATAATAGTTTTTGAACTAGATTCCAGTATAAGATCTATATGTTCTTCTTCAAGAATAATCTCACGATCTAATATAACCTCATTTCTTTCGATAGAAACAACTTCCCCTGTATCTTCATCCACAAAGTCTTCTACCCAAGATTTTAAAACTCTAGCTGCAAGTTTGCGACCTAAAGCCTTTTTTAAATTAGTTTTAGTTGCTTTTATTTCATCTGCTAGATCAAAAATTTCTAGAATATCTTTGTCCGTTTCATATCCTATAGCTCTAAATAATGTTGTTACAGGTAACTTTTTCTTTCGATCAATGTAAGCGTACATTACACTATTAATATCAGTTGCAAATTCAATCCAAGATCCTTTGAAAGGAATAACACGTGCAGAATACAGCTTAGTACCATTAGCATGACGACTTTGACCAAAGAAAACACCGGGTGAACGATGAAGCTGAGAAACTATAACTCTTTCTGCTCCATTGATAACAAAAGAACCTTTTGGTGTCATATATGGTATAGTACCTAAATAAACATCTTGAACAATTGTTTCAAAATCTTCGTGTTCAGGATCTGTACAGTATAATTTTAATTTAGCTTTGAGTGGAACACTGTAGGTTAAACCCCTATCTATACACTCGGAAATGGAATAACGAGGAGGATCTACAAAATAATCTAAAAATTCTAATACAAATTGATTTCTTGTATCAGTAATAGGAAAATTTTCTGCAAAAACTTTAAATAATCCTTCACTTTCTCTGTTATCTGGAGTAGTTTCCAATTGAAAAAACTCCTGAAAAGATTTTAATTGAATATCCAAAAAATCTGGATATATAAACTGATTTTTGCTAGAAGCAAAATTCACTCTTGTCGAAATATTGTTTGATAATGCCAAGGTCAAACTTTTTTTGGTGAATAAAATATACATGCTAAACGCATGTAAAACAATAAAACAAAAATGGAGAGGTATCCCTCAACAAGGGACACCTTACCATAAAATCATTAGTCTAAATTATTTGATTTCAACTTCAGCTCCAGCTTCTTCAAGAGAAGTCTTCAAACCTTCAGCCTCGTCTTTAGATACACCTTCTTTTAATGTTGCTGGTGCACTATCAACCATTTCTTTAGACTCTTTTAATCCTTTACCAGTTAGTTCTTTAACTAATTTAACTACTGCAAGTTTTGATCCACCTGCTGCTTTAAGAACTACATCAAATTCGGTTTTAGAATCAGTATCACCACCACCATCTGCAGCTGGACCAGCTGCAACAGCTACAGCCGCAGCTGCAGGTTCGATTCCATATTCATCTTTAAGGATTGTTGCTAGTTCATTTACATCTTTAACTGTAAGATTAACTAACGCTTCTGCCATTTCTTTCAAATCAGCCATTGTATTTTAATTTAAGTAATTTATAAATAATAATTATGCTCGTTCTTCGAGCGTTTTAAGTATGCCGCTAAGTTTACCACCAGCGCCTTTAAGTCCAGAAACAACATTCTTAGCAGGACTTTGAAGTATTGTGATAATTTCTCCAATCAATTCTTCTTTGCTCTTAATTTCAGAAAGGAAAGATAGTTGTTCATCTCCAACGTAAACACTTTCATCTATCCAAGCACCTTTAAGAATTGGCTTATCCATTTTCTTTCGAAATTCTTTAATAAGCTTTGCCGGAGCATTACCTGCGTCAGAAAACATTATAGAAGTTGGGCCAGAAAGCACATTTTTCAATTCAGCGAAATCTTTACTTTCAACCCTATCCATAGCTTTTAATAGCAGCGTGTTTTTTACTACTCGCATACTAACATTTGCATTAAAAGCTTTTCTTCTTAAGCCATTTACTACCTCTACTGTTAAGTCTGAAGTATCTGTTAAATAGATGACATTATTAGCTGATAAATCTGCTGTTAAATCATCTATATACTTTGCTTTTTCTTCTCTTGTCATAATAGTAAGTTTTAAGCAATTATAGACTTTGTATCAATTGAAATACTAGGACTCATTGTAGAACTCAAATATAAGCTTTTGATATAGACACCTTTAGCGGATGAAGGTTTTAATTTTATGATTGTTTGTAATAATTCATCAACATTTTCCTGAATTTTATTACCATCAAAACTCACCTTCGCTACCATGGCATGAATGATACCATATTTGTCAACTTTAAAGTCAATCTTACCTGCTTTTACTTCGTTCACAGCTTTCCCAATATCCATTGTTACTGTACCAGTTTTTGGGTTTGGCATTAAACCTCTTGGTCCTAAAATTCGACCTAGAGCACCTACCTTTCCCATAACTGCTGGCATAGTAATAATAACATCGATATCTGTCCAACCCCCTTTGATTTTAGATATATAGTCATCTAAACCAACATAATCAGCACCAGCGCTTTTTGCCTCTGCTTCTTTGTCAGGTGTACAAAGTACTAGTACTTTCATATCCTTTCCAGTTCCGTGTGGCAATGCAACTGTACCTCTTACCATTTGATTTGCTTTTCTCGGGTCAACACCAAGACGAACAGATAAATCAACTGAGGCGTCAAATTTAGTAGTAGAAACTTCCTTAACTAAATTACATGCATCAGCAATAGAATAATATTTGGATGAATCTATTTTAGATAGAGCCTCCTTTCTTTTTTTAGATATTCTTCCCATCACATTTACAATTAATTAGTTTTTGGCGCTTCGCCACCTTTAACATTAACTCCCATACTTCTTGCCGTTCCTGCTACCATTTGCATGGCACTATCAAGGGTAAAGCAATTCATATCAGGCAACTTATCTTCAGCAATGACGCGAATTTTATCCCAAGAAATCGAACCAACTTTAGCTCTATTTGGTTCTGAAGAACCTTTCTTAATCTTAATTTGCTCCATAATCTGAACAGCAGCCGGAGGAGTTTTTATTACAAAATCAAAAGACTTATCACTGTAAACAGTAATAACTGCAGGTAAAACTTTACCTGGTTTGTCCTGAGTACGAGCATTAAACTGCTTACAGAACTCCATAATATTGACCCCTTTTGCACCAAGTGCAGGACCAACAGGTGGAGCTGGATTTGCAGCGCCACCTCTGATTTGTAATTTAATCAAACCTGCTATTTCTTTAGCCATTTGTTTTTAAATTATGTAGTCAAACATGATTACTCACTGGAAGCTTTAATAGTTTTCATCACTCCTACGGTTAATATAATCTTTAAACTTCTTTTTCTACTTGCATATAGCTCAGTTCCAATAAATTTTTTCTACCAAAAATTTTAACCATAACCTTGAGCTTCTTTTTTTCTTCATTTATTTCATCTATCACACCACTAAAATTATTAAATGGTCCATCAATCACCTTAACGGATTCACCAACTACGAAGGGTATTCTCATTTCTTCCTCAGATTCCAAGAGCTCATCAACCTTACCTAAAATTCTATTGACTTCTGACATTCTCATAGGAGAAGGATCGCCCCCTTTCTCATTACCTAAAAAGCCCAGAACATGAGGAACACTTCTTATCACATGAGGAACCTCTCCAGCTAAAGCAGCTTGAACTAAAACATAACCAGGCAAAAAAGTTTTCTCCTTAGAAATTTTTTTACCCTTTCTAATTTGAAAAACCTTTTCGGTAGGAATTAAAATTTGACCTACAAAATCAGTTAACTTAAGCCTAGAAACTTCCATTTCAAGATATTCCTTGACTTTCTTTTCTTTACCGCTAATCGCTCTCACAACATACCAATGCTTTTCAACTTCTGCCATAATCTAATTTAGAGTTTGTAAATAAAACCTAAAACACCATTCCAAAATGATCCACTCTCACCTGTTATACCAAAAACAAAATCCATTATAAAAATGATTAAAGAAATAAGTACAGAAGCAAAAACTACAATAATAGTATTACTCTGAAGTTCTTTCCATGTAGGCCATGTAACTCTGTGAACCATTTCAGTAACTGTCTCACCAATATATTCTTTAATTTTTGACATATAATCTATTTAGCTAGGGTATTACTATGCTTTAGCACGGGCGGTAGGATTCGAACCCACGACCAATGGTTTTGGAGACCACTACTCTACCAGCTGAGCTACACCCGTATAAAGGAAGAAAGTATCACCCTTTAAATTTGGTTTTTTATTATGAAATAATTTCTGTAACCTGACCAGCTCCGACTGTTCTACCTCCTTCTCTAATAGCAAAACGAAGACCTTTGTTCATAGCTACAGGTACAATTAATTTAACATTAATAGTAACATTATCTCCAGGCATAACCATTTCACGACCATCAGTTAAGAAAATCTCACCTGTAACGTCAGTAGTTCTCAAATAAAACTGAGGACGATATTTGTTATGGAAAGGAGTATGACGACCACCCTCTTCTTTCTTTAAGACATATATCTCAGCCTTAAATTCTGAATGTGGAGTAGTTGTTCCTTTAGCAGAAATAACCATACCACGTTTAATATCTGTTTTTTCAATTCCACGAAGTAATAAACCAACATTATCACCTGCTTCACCTCTATCTAAAATCTTACGGAACATTTCTACTCCAGTAATAGTTGATTCTAATTTATCATCACCCATTCCCAAAATATCAATTCCATCTCCAGTATTAACTACTCCTGACTCAATACGACCAGTTGCAACAGTTCCCCTACCAGTAATAGTAAATACGTCTTCAACAGGCATCAAGAAAGGTTTATCAACCTCACGAGGAGGTAGTTCAATCCATGAGTCAACTTTATCCATTAATTCATTGACTGTACCGACCCACTTTTCTTCACCATTTAGGGCTCCAAGAGCAGAACCTGAAATAATAGGAGTGTTATCACCATCATATTCATAAAAATCTAGTAACTCTCTTATTTCCATTTCAACCAACTCAAGTAATTCTTCATCATCAACCATATCTACTTTATTCATAAATACGACCATTCTTGGAACTCCAACTTGTCTACCCAATAGAATATGCTCTCGAGTTTGAGGCATTGGTCCATCAGTAGCAGCAACTACCAAGATAGCGCCGTCCATTTGAGCTGCACCAGTTACCATGTTTTTAACATAGTCAGCGTGACCCGGGCAGTCGACATGCGCATAATGACGATTTTTAGTTTCATACTCAATGTGAGATGTATTAATAGTTATACCACGTTCTTTTTCTTCAGGTGCGTTGTCGATTGAAGAAAAGTCTCTAGTTTGTGCAAGGCCTTGACTAGCAAGTACGCTAGAAATTGCAGCAGTTAACGTCGTTTTCCCATGATCGACGTGTCCAATAGTTCCAATGTTTACATGGGGTTTGGAACGATCAAATGTTTCCTTAGCCATTTTTTTTGTGTTAGTTAAAAAATAAAGTTTATAATCATATATATTAAAATTTCACCCAATTAAGTGAAAAAAATTAATTCTCTTTAAATAAATTACTAAAATAGATTTTTATTTCTATGTTTAGTGTTGTGAGCGGGAGACGAGATTCGAACTCGCGACCCTCAGCTTGGAAGGCTGACGCTCTACCAACTGAGCTACTCCCGCTTATATTTAAAATTAAATAACTGTGGGGAGAGCAGGATTCGAACCTGCGAAGACATAGTCAGCAGATTTACAGTCTGCCCTCGTTGGCCGCTTGAGTATCTCCCCAAAACTTGAGCCGATGGAGGGACTCGAACCCACGACCTGCTGATTACAAATCAGCTGCTCTAGCCAGCTGAGCTACATCGGCTTAGTTATTTAAATTTACCATTATGTAAAAGAACATTTATAATTGACCCCAACTTTTGGGAGTGCAAATGTAAGTAATAATTTGTTTATCTTGTATTTTTTCAAGAAAAAAAAAAAAAAGAGCGATAAAATAATCGCTCATCTCTTAAAATCTTGTGTGGTAAAATTTATATTTTTTTATTTTTTGATTTAGACACTCTATTTTTCAATGCCTGAACTGCAGAATCAGCAGCTTCCTCAAAGCTTTTACATTGTTTTTTAGCAAAAAATTTATTTCCAGGGATGACTAATTTCACTTCCGCTATTTTATTCTCTTTATTAGAACTTTTATCAAGTCTTAAATATACTTCACTTGAAATAATCTTATCATATATTAACTCAAGCTTTTTGACTTTATCACGAATAAACTGGACTAACTTTCTGTCAGCTCTAAAATGTATTGTATTAATTTTAAACTCCATATGATTTATTTTTTATCACCTCTTGGGTGAGATTGTGAATAAATTTCTGTTAATTGAGAAAAAGAATTGTGCGTATAAACTTGAGTAGCAGCTAGACTTGAATGACCTAGTATTTCCTTTAACACTTCTAAGCTAGCTCCATTGTTTAACATATGCGTCGCAAAAGTATGTCTCATAACATGAGGACTTTTTCTCTCCAAACCCGTTACCTTTCCAAGATAACTATTTATTTTTCTATATACAAACTTTGGATATAATTTTTTAGAGCTCTTTAACAAGAAAAAATAGTACGGGGATACATCAATTTCTTTTCTTTTTTTACGATACAAATTTATCAAAGAAGAAAGGTCTTTTGAAATTGGAATTATTCTTTCTTTATTTCTTTTTCCTAATACTACTATTTGATTATTAAACACCTTTGAATCCAATAAATTTATTAATTCACTTGATCTAATTCCAGTTTGATATAAAATTTCAAACATTAATAAATCTCGAAAACCTTCAAAATCATCTGAAAAGATATTTTTTGTGTTTATAAAATCAAGCTCAGATTGTTGAGCAAAAGAGGGCAATCTTTTGTTATTTTTTGGGCCTGTAACTTTTTGCATGGGATTATTATCCGTAATACCCTCTCTAATTAACCATTTAAAGAATGTACGCACCGTTGATAATTTTCTATTGACAGATGAAGAATCCATTCCATTATCAATTAAAAAAACTATCCATGCACGAATAATTCCAGAATGAATCTCTTTAAGATCATTTTGAGATTTAATATCTACGAAATCTATAAACTGAGACAGATCATTGTTATAAGCTAATATTGTATGTGAAGAAAACCTTTTCTCTACAGTAAGATAATCTAAAAAATTTTTAACAAAAAAAAGAGGAACCATAGATTCCTCTTTTACGATATATCAAGATAAATGTTACATACTACATATCAGCAGATTTGATTCTTTGCTTATAAGACGCTTTGATTACTTCTTGCCTCCTAAGAACAGAGGGTTTAATAAATTCTTTACGAGTTCTAATCTCTCGCATTACTTTAGTCTTTTCGAATTTCTTTTTATACTTCTTAATGGCTCTTTCAATATTTTCACCTTCTTTTACAGGGATAACTAACATAATATATATTAATTTATTTATTTTGGATGGCAAATATACAAACTTAAATCTTAATTTCAATTGACTACTTTAAAATTTCTCTAGAAATAACTACTTTTTGGATTTCCGAAGTTCCTTCTCCTATAGTCATAAGCTTAGCATCACGTAAATATTTTTCAGCAGGATACTCTTTTGTGTAACCATATCCTCCCATAATTTGAACGGCTTCATTACCACAACGCACGGATAATTCACTAGCAAAATATTTTGCATAAGCACCTTCTTTAGTCACATCAAGTTTATTGTTTTTTCTATAAGCAGCCTGAAAAGTCAATAATTCAGCTGCATCAATTTCAGTAGACATATCAGCTAGTTTAAAAGCTAATGATTGAAAATTAGCTATTGGTTTTCCAAATTGTTCTCTTTCTTTAGAATATTTAACTGAAGCTTCAAAGGCTCCTCTTGCAATACCACATGAAAGTGCTGCAATTGAAATACGTCCACCATCTAGAACTTGCATCGCTTGAACAAACCCCATTCCTACTTCGCCTATAAGATTATCTCCTGGAACTCTTACATCATCAAATATAAGTTCTGCTGTTTCACTTGCCCTTACGCCTAATTTATCTTTAATTTTAACTGCAGAAAAACCTTTTGTCCCCTTCTCTATTATAAATGCAGAGATACCTCTGCTATCTAAAAGTTCACCTGTTCGAACTAAAACAACTAAAATATCACTAGAAAGCCCATGAGTAATCCAATTTTTAGTCCCATTTATAATCCACTCATCACCTTCTTTAACTGCGGTAGTTTTCATTCGCATAGCATCAGAACCTGTATTAGCTTCAGTTAAAGCCCATGATCCAATAAACTCTCCAGTAGAAAGTTTTGGCAAATACTTGTTTTTTTGGATATCAGATCCATGATAATATATATGACCTAAACAAAGTGAATTATGAGCTGCTACACTTAAGCCAATACCTCCACAAACTTTCCCAAGCTCAATTAATGCAGTGACATATTCAAAATAACCAAAACCACTTCCGCCATATTCTTGAGGGATATAAATACCTAAGAGCCCTAGCTTACCCATTTTCTTAAAACAATCTATTGGAAAATGCTCTTTATTATCCCAATCAATTAAGTATGGTGAAATCTCTCGTTTAGAAAAATCCCTCACCATTTGTGTAATCATCTTTTGATCATCATTAAGTTCAAAATTCATCCTGAATATAAAATTAAATCCTAATTAATATGCCACTAAATTACTAATTTTAGTAGAAAATTTAAATAACTTTTTCTTTGCATTAAGAGAGTCTAAAGAAATTAAAAAGTCAAATCCATAAACTTCAGCGCCTGTTTTTTTAATCAAAGAAGCAGCAGCTTCTGCTGAACCTCCAGTAGCAAGCAAATCATCATGTATCAGTACCTTATCTCCAATATTTAAAGAATCAGAATGCATTTCTATTGTTTCAAAGCCATATTCTAGTTCATATTCGAAGCTTATTTTTTTGTATGGTAGTTTACCTTTTTTTCTGATTAAAATAAAGGGAATATTAAGTTTCATAGCTAATGGATAACCAAATAGGAAACCTCTACTTTCAATACCAGCAATTGCATTTATTTTCTCTGATTTATACTTTTCAAACAACTCATTTAAAATATCATTTGATAAAATAGGATTCATCATAATAGGAGTAATATCTTTAAATAAGATGCCTTGTTTCGGAAAATCAGGAATGTCCCGTATAACATCTTTAATTTTGTTCTCAATAGAAGTCATTAATTATCAAATAAGAGATTTACACTCAATTATTGGTTCTTTTTAATTGCATTTTTGAATTTTAATAATTCTTTTTTGACTTTTGGTGCTAAAATAACCAGGCCAATCATGTTAGGAACCATCATAGCAAATACCATAGCATCTGAGAAGTCAATAACAGAATTCAAGCTTGATGCAGAACCGATAACAACAAAGACACAAAATAATATCTTGTATGAGTACTCAACTCTTTTTGATCTTCCAAATAGAAACGACCATGATTGAAAACCATAATAAGACCATGATATCATTGAACTAAAAGCAAACAAAACAACTGCAATAGTTAATACGTAAGGAAACCAAGAAATGACTGATTCAAAAGCACTTGAAGTTAAAAGAATAGCTTGAGCATTATTCATCCCAGAATTATTAGGATCAACAAAACCTGTAATAATTAATACTAGCGCAGTCATAGTACATACTAAAACAGTATCAATAAATGGTTCTAATAAAGCCACTAAGCCTTCGCTAGCAGCATACTTTGTTTTAACAGCAGAATGAGCAATAGATGCAGAACCAATGCCTGCCTCATTAGAAAATGCTGCACGCTTAAACCCTTGAACTAAAACACCAATAGCACCTCCTGCTATTCCAACAGGAGTAAACGCTCCTAACATAATTTGCATAAAAGCATCGCCTATCAAATGATAGTTTATAACTATAACAAACAATGAAGCAAGAACATAAATGACTACCATAAATGGAACAATTTTATCGGTTACATTTGCAATTTTTTTTATTCCTCCAATTATTACTATTCCAACAAGTATTGCCATAATAATACCAAATAACCATCCACGACCATGTAAGAATGATTCATTACCTCCTGTAATGTTTTCTACTAATTGAAAGGCCTGATTAACTTGAAACATATTCCCACCACCAAAAGATCCACCAATGCACATAATAGCAAACCATACAGATAGAAGAACACCTATAGATTGAAAACCTTTTGATTTAAGACCTTTCTTTAAATAATACATTGGTCCCCCATAAACAGTTCCATCTTCACTAATTTCTCTATACTTTACACCAAGTGTACACTCTACAAACTTTGATGCCATACCCAATAAGCCAGCAACTATCATCCAAAATGTCGCTCCAGCTCCACCAATACTCACAGCAATAGCAACACCTGCAATATTACCAAGACCAACAGTTGCAGATAGAGCTGCTGTTAAAGCCTGAAAATGAGAAACTTCACCATGATGTTGATTACTGTTATCATCTATGTTTTCTCCTTTAGATTCTATGCTATCGTATTTACCCGTTACGATTTTAATAGAAGTAAAAAACCCCTTGAAATTAATAAATCGGAAATAAAGAGTAAAATATACTGCTCCAATAATTAAAGGAAATAATACCCAATAAACTTTGATGTTATCTGTAAATTGTATTTGATAGAATATTAAATGAACAAACCAACTAGTGGCCGATCCAAAACTTTCGTCAATTTTTTGATCTAGTCCTTTTTCAGCTGCAAAAGTTAAAAACGGTAAAATACTCACAAGCACAAATAATACCTTTTTCATATTATAATGATTTAAATTTCCAATTGAGAAATCCAAATATATCAATAAATCTATGAATTGTGAATAAAAAAATTAAACGTTAGCTTTAGCAAATCGAAAAAATCAAAAAAAACAAATAAGTAAATAATAGCAAAATTTCATCCTGAAAAACAAAATGATTACTGGACATACAAAAGATAAACTAACTAAAAAATATTATCTTTCTGATTCTAGTAATACATATGGACCCAATATAAACTTTAAATCAAAAGATATAAATTGCAAGTTTCAATACTATATTAAAACATATATTGAGGCAGAATCAAATATTAAAAATGAAATAACTGTTAACTTAACAGCAAAAAGGAATGGATTACCAGTAAAAGATATTAACGGAAAAAATATATGGATTGGATGCGACTTAGAAAGTATGATTGATTATCCTAAATTAAATGGAAAAAGCTATTTTTCTCTCGCAATACTACAAGAAATTAGACCTTCAGATGGTATTCTAATTAGTTTATGGAATAGAAATGGATTCCCTGTTAAAATAAAATATATAAGAATTGAATCAATTAAAAATGTTTGGAATTAAACTATTGTCTATAACTCCCATATACCGTTTCTACTTCTTCGTTGTAACTTAAAATAATGTTTGTGTTCAAGAATCCAAGCCATAATCAAATATAGAAGAAGTGGTGAACCTAAAGCAACAAAAGATGAATAAATAAACCCTAATCTTACCTTAAAACTATTAATACCCAGCTTACTTGCCCACCATGAGCAAACTCCAAAGGACCTCATCTCAAAAAAAAAGATAATTTTTTGTACCATTGAATGATTTAAAAAATTAGTAATGAAAAACCAAAATACTATCAATTAACAAAAAGGGCTTACTACTAAGAACCTATTCTTTTAATTTATTATTGTTATGGATATTTCACAAACTTTAAATGCTTGGGGTCAGCTGGAGGCGCAGTATTTGAATCAAAATCCATTGTTATAACCTTACCTTCACTTCGCCTATTTAATTGATGAAGCATTTCAAATGTATTTATGTCCTTACGTCTAAAAGAATTTATATACGATTCTGTTAACTTTATTTCTTCTACTCCATCCATATTAGAGGGGCGAGAAACTAAAAAAGTTTCATCTTTTTTCCATATTGTTCTAGGTTCTAACTCTCCTTTCCCAACAGGAACAATTCTACGTGGATCCACACCTTTAGTTTCAACTAAATATTTATAACATGATTTAGCTCTGTTTTCAGAGAGCTTTTGATTTCTCTTATTTGTACCACGAGCATCAGTGTGAGAACTATATTCAAGGACTAGGCCTGGATATTCCTCTAAAAGTGAAACCACATATAATAAAGAGTCAGGAGATGTAATTGTAGAGTCTATTAACAAGTCCCACTTATCAAGTGCATAACGAACCTCGGGAAGACGAATTGGTGTCTTAGGAAGTAAAGCCATATCAACAACAAAATTTTGACCATAATCTAAACCAAAAGTAGAAATTGTTGTACCATTTTTATCTTCATGATATCCTGTTTTGGATATATTAATTTTATAACCTGATTCTTCATTAATATAACGACTTCCAGTTGGTGTTTTATCCCAAAAAACTGAGCCAAATTCATCGGTATATCCTTCCCAAGCATTACCTTCAGAAGTAACAACAACTTTTACATCTTGAATCTTAACAGCACTATTACCTAATTCAGAAACTATAACTTTTAAATCATATAAATGAGGGGGCAATACATAAGAATAGATGTCTGGAGAAAATTCTCCGCTACTTGTTTTTCTTTCAGAAGTAAAATAACCTTTCCTCTTGTCATACTCTACAAGAGCATAATCATTACTTACACTATTAATAGGGAAACCTAAATTAGTTGGATTTTCCCACCTATTTTCTTCACCAACCCGAGTAGCTCTAAATATATCTAAGCCACCCATTCCAACTAAACCATCAGAAGCATAAATTAAGTCACCATTAAGAGCAAAAGTTGGAAATAATTCATTCTTTTTAGTATTAATATCTGGCCCCATATTTTTTGGAACAGACCAAGTATCAGCTTTTTTATCATAAGATGTATACCACAGGTCACGACCACCGAAACCACCTGGCATATCAGAAGCAAAAATTAAATATTTACCATCAATAGTAGCAGGATGACCTATTGATATGGAATCATGCACTTTTAATTCAATTTTAACAGGTTCTTTCCACTCTGCCTTTCCCTTGGCTTCAGAATACCAAATATCACATCCTAAATTGGATTTTTTGATATTAGGACACCTTGTAAAGAACATCTTTTTATAACGAGAATCAAAACAAACAGTACCTTCATTATCTATCGTATTAATTGCCTCTCCGTTAACTAAATAAGGTTCTGTCCAATTTCCTTTTTTATCCAATTCAGAAACCCACAAATCCATATACCCTTCACCTGTTCTAGGATCTTTACCTCTACCTGTGCTTTCATCCCTACCAGAACTAAAATATAATTTACTCATTTTACGATCTCCAAACATTGGAGCCATATCAAACTCTTTCTTATTAATCGCCGTTTGATTTTCTATTATATGACGTGTTCTATTGGCAATAAAATCGGCATGCTTCTTACAAGATTTTATTCCCTGTAAAGCAATTTCATTTTCAGGTACTAATTTTAAATATTCTTCATAGTTTTCTATTGATTTATCAAACTCTGACATCATTTGAAGCATATCAGCATTATACAAGAAAACTTCTGGCACAGCATTTTGTTGTTCTAGTAAAATTGCACGATCATACCACTCATTGGCTTCTCTGTAGCTTTCAATAAACCTATAGCACTGAGCTGTTTTAAATGCCATATCTGCTTTTTTTGCTTTGGCTCTATTACCTCTACGACCAAGTTTTTGATATACCTCTGCACATTTCTTTGCTGCTTCACTGTAATTCTCACTAACAAATGCAGATTGAGCTTTCTCAATCCTTTTATTTTGCGCTATCACCAATGAAGTAATAGTCAATGATAAAACTGTTAATATAATTTTGGACCTCATTTTTTTTAATTAATTATAAATTATATCAGAATATAATCTAGTATAAATTTTAATAAGAATATAAAATTAAAAAAAAAAGCGAATGAAATAACTTATAATTGAGAAATATAAACTTTACACAATAATATACTTAGACCATTTATCTATTACTTTTTGAAAACCATCAGGTAACTCTGAATCTAATCTAATATAGTTATCTTTTTTTGGATGCTTAAAACCAATTGTTTTAGCATGAAGTGCCTGACCATCAAGTAGACTAAAACAGTTCTCTATAAATTTTTTATACTTTGCACTTGAAGTACCTTTCAAAATTTTATCACCACCATATTCCAAATCATTAAACAAAGGGTGACCAATATACTTCATATGAACTCGAATCTGATGTGTTCTACCTGTCTCAAGTTTACACTCAACAAGTGTAACATACCCAAATCTCCTAATTACCTTATAATGAGTAATTGCATTTTTACCAGAAATGCCATCTTCAAAAACAGTCATTACCTTCCTATTCCTTATTGATCTTCCAACATTAGCTTTTACCTTCCCATCTTCTTTAACATCACCCCAAACAAGAGCATGATAATGACGTTCTGTTGTTCTATCTGAAAATTGTTTAGCAAGATTAGTTAAAGCATTTTCTGTTTTGGCAACAACAAGTAAACCTGTTGTATGTTTATCTAATCGATGAACTAAACCTGGTCTTCCAAAATAATCTTGTTTTTTAGTTGGTAAATTTTCAATATGATAAACCAAACCATTAACTAGCGTACCACTATAATTACCATATCCAGGATGAACAACCATATTAGAAGGTTTATTTACAATTAAAACTTCATCATCTTCAAAAACAATATCCAAAGGAATGTCTTCAGGAATAAGTTCTATCTCTCTAACAGGATAAGGTAAAACAATAGATATTTTATCTAGTGGCTTAACTTTGTAGTTTTGTTTTACTTTAAGACTATTGACTAAAATATTACCATTTTTAGCAGCAATTTGTATCTTACTTCTGGACGTATTTGGGATACGATCAATTAAAAACTTATCTATTCTTACAATCTCTTGACCTGGATCTGCATCAAACCTATAATGTTCAAACATCTCTTCTGAACCAAGATTATTTTCCTCTTCAAATGTTTTTTTAGACATTATTGCTTTAATATTTTATAAATCTTTGATGATCCATATAATCTTAGAAAATAAATGCCAGGATTTGAATTAGTCAAGTCTATAGTTTTTTCATCTGTACATAGTATTAATTGACCTTGAGGATTATATATTTCTATTTTTTCAAACGAATTAGAATTAACCTTAACATTTATAATATCAGATGTTGGATTTGGATAAATATATACATCATCTAAAGATTCTTTTTTCGAAATACCCAAAATAGAATTATAACTTGTAGAAAAAACTGGCCTAATCATAACTGAACCTTCAATGTTTGAAACATTCCATGATTGACCAAAATCGACACTATAAAATGTATGATCATTATTAGCAATATTCATATCTAAACCAACTCCTAAACGTTCTGGATCAAACTGCCTCCAACCTACATAAAACGTTCCTGATATAGGCAACCGTAATGTATCCTTTAGATAATAAGTATGAAATATATTCCTATTTTCTGTATAGACAGGTTGACGAGTAAAAAAAAGTTCATCTTCATATAATATATTACCAGGCTGACCTCCATTATCATCCCATACTGTTAGAAGAAACAATTTATCAGATACATCTTCTACTGTTGGAACAAAATGCATCATAACACCTATTAATGAATCATCTTCATAAGCAGTATATTGAACTGCTAGTCTAGCTTGATTACCTGTTGGACCATAAGCTGCTTCTGCTGTGCCATCATCATAACTATAATAATTTTTAAAATATTGTTTACTATATGTTGAATCATTTAATGTAAAATTAGAATTTTGATGACTTGCTTCAGAGACAAAATCAAATTCTAACGACACACCTGGTTTTGACTCATCAAATCGATCTCCACTTGAAAAATCATGAATAGAAGTATATTCTGTCCAAGGTAAATAATTCAAATCACCATTATTTAAAAGATTTTCTGACAAAATAAAGGTACCCTCAGTTATTCCCATATATTTAATATTAACAGAACCATTTTGTTCATTTTCTGGAATGTTATCACTATTTCTCAAAACAACTTTGACCTTAGATGACATTGATTGAGCTGCATTATTCTTATAATGATCCCATGGAACTGAAGTGAAATCTTCTAATAAAGAATATACAGGATAAACAAATGAAAAATCACGAATTACAGTATCCTGATATCCAGACGATTGTCTTAGATTAACAAAATCAATGTGAAAATGATCTAAACTACCTGATAAACCACCATAATTTTTGAATCTGAATTTAAATCCATCATTAAAATATTGTGGATTATTTAGAAGAATGTGTTCATGTCTAAAAGATTGTGAAGGACTCCCTGAAACACTCCAAATCCAATTCCATTCTCCAATATCTTTAGAGTAAAACTCCAAGATCAATGAATCTCCAACTTCTGGTTGATCACCAAAACCTTCAGGTTGATACAAAAAACTAAAATATACCGAATCACCTGGATCTAATCCACTCATATCAATAACTTTTGAGGTTAAGTGGTCTGCATAACCAGTTGTTGTAGTACCAATTGCATATGGATAACCAAACTCATTCAATCCATCAAATGAAGCAACACCTAATGACCACGGATTCTTAGCCATAGAGAAATTACGATATACCTCACTCTCAATCCAAATCTTAGAAGGATCGTTTAGCGAAACAAAGAATTTTCTGGCAGAATCTTGAAATACTTCGGCATCATTAATCCAAGTGGTATCAATATCATTAACAAAATCAATTGTATCAAAAATATAATATGGAGGGTAAACATCAGTATCGATATGAGAAACTGGATAAGTTGATAAATCGCCTAACTTGACTGATATAGGGCTAAAGTACTCATCTATAAAAGTAGAATTTGCTAAATCAACTGTTCTTTTAAATGTTGGTTGTAATGAATATGTCTCTCCACCTAACAAGGGGGTATTTGTACTATCATGCAAATGATAAACCAATATTGATGTTACTCCAGGGTCAGAAAAACTAGCATTATATTTTTGAAACTTATCAGTACTAAATTCATCAAATATAGGAAGATTCAATGTGTCTAGAGTGTAAATAAATGTACTGTCAAAAGTGTTTGATTTTATAGTTTTAAAATCCAAATTTTTTTTGTAATTAATTTGCGGATTTGTCGCCATATTAACTATACCCTCATCTTGAGAAAATAATTGATGAAAGAAAAAAAAGACAATCCCAATTAATACTAAATTCTTCATTTTAAATACTTGTTAACAAATTAATCAATAAATTTTATAGAAGCAAAAGCAGAAATTGTAGTTCCAGAAGTAGTCATAGAACCTTCAATAAACTCAGGTGATTGTGATTCGACTCTTGCTTTTAGGGAATCTCCACTAGTTACGCAAGTTGGGCAAACTAAAAAAAAGTCTAGATTACCTAATGACTCAACACGAGATTTAGCTTCAGAAATAGTTAGACCATATAAATCTGGTATTGGAACACTTAGCCCATTGTTATTCCTCCCAACAATCAATGTAATTCTTGATCCAATTGGTAATTTTGTGCCGCCAGGAATACTTTTCCCATTATGTAACTGCGAAATAACAGCACCATTAGACTCTATGGAAGGCTTGTATTCTAATTTATATCTAAAAGATCTACTATTTAATACAACTTCAGCAAACCGTTGTGATTTATCAATTAAGTCAGGGATTTCAACTAACTCGGACCGCTTAGAAACTCTCAATTTAATTACCCTACCCTCTTTAACATATATATTAGATATCTCACTAGCAACAGGTGATTGCTCCATCACAGTTCCTTCAAATTCTTTTGGATTATAGACAGAGTCTAAAATTTCATAATTTAAATTTGAACCTCTAAAAATATCTTGTAAATCACTTTGATTTTTACCAATTAAATTTGGTACTTCTATTCTTTGACCAAAATTTGTAATACTATTTAGGTAAAACTGTAAAATAAAAATACCTACAACATAGAATAAAAAAATTAAGCTAATGTTAATTAAAAAACTTTTACTCCAGAGATAATTTCGAATCTTAGTAAGTAATTTCATAATATAGTATTACAAATATATGTTTTTAGAAATTTGGAGATAAATCATTTGACTTATAAAATTCATCAATTGCATCAAATGCTTCTTTTGCAGTATCTACAATTTTAATAAAATCTAAATCACTAACTGAAATATTACCCTCCTTCAATAGCATTACATCATTAATCCAATTCATTAAACCACTCCAATATTCGGATCCAATTAAAATTACTGGACGTTTATTTATCTTATTCGTTTGCATTAATGTTAATGCTTCAAACAATTCATCAAAAGTACCAAAACCACCAGGAAGAACAACAAATCCTTGAGCATACTTAACGAACATCACTTTTCTAATGAAAAAATAATCAAATTCTAAATTATGTTCTCTGTCAATATATGAATTTTGATTTTGTTCAAAAGGCAAATCAATATTTAGACCTACAGATTTTCCGTGACCTTCTTGAGCACCCTTGTTAGCAGCCTCCATTATCCCAGGGCCTCCACCTGTTATAACGCCAAAACCACCTTCTGCTAATAAACGAGAGACTTCAACTCCTAATTTATAATATCTATTTTTAGAATTTGTCCTTGCCGATCCAAAGACAGAAATACAAGGGCCTATTTTAGCCATTCTTTCATATCCTTCAACAAATTCAGCAATAATTTTAAATATTGCCCAACTGTCATTTGTCTTTATGTCATTCCAATCTTTTATATTTTTCATTTATCATAAATTTAATAATAAGCAAAAGCTAAATACTTTGAAAAATTAAATTAAATCACTATTCCTTAAATCAATGCAACTAAGCTTATATAAATAATCCTTTGATCTATTACTTTCAAGAAGTATTAAATTTTCAACATTATGACAATCAGAAGCTGCAAAATCAACCTGTTCAGAATCAATTAATTTCTCTGCCCTGTATCTAACTTCACTACCATAAAAATTAAAAATTGAACTGAAATTTAATTGTATAAATATTCCTTTTTCTCTCCATTCTCTTGCTAAATATACAAAATCATTAAAGTATAGATACCTTTCAAAATGAGCTATTACTGGTTTATAACCTTGAAGTAACAATTGAAAAAATAATGTTTCTATTTCATTCGGCTTAGAATGAAATGGAAATTCAACAAGCAAATAATTATCTCCAAAAACTAACAACTTTTCTTTATTTATAACATTTTTCATTAGTTCATAATCAAAATAATATTCAGCAGCAGCTTCAAGAATGATATCTAAATTTAATTTCGATAACTCCCTTCTAACATCTGATAATCCCTTTAGAATAACTTCTTTTGTATTGGGGTAATGGTCACTCATTATATGGGGCGTTGTTATAATTTTACGATATCCCATACTTTCAAATTTTAAAAGCAAATTAATCGTTTCATCAATTGATTTAGATCCATCATCAATATTAGGAATCAAATGACTATGCATATCAACTTTAAAAATTGATAAATCTACAGGTGTTACATCACCTCGATTTTTTGAAAAAAAACTATTAAAAAAAACCATATATTAAAAGCTGATACTATTCATTATATTTATCTATGAAAAAATAAAAGTATTTTAGTCAGACTGAAACTACAAACTCCAATACTCTAGATTATTAATAGAATTTTTAAAAATACCTTTAACATCAACAACAATTCCTAAATCATCTTTCATCATTAATCTAAAATCCCTTTCACACATAATCTTATACTCTTTATGATTAACTGCAACAATAATTGCATCATAATCATTTGTTGGTTTCTCAATTAATGAGACGCCATATTCTAATTCCATTTCTTCTGAAGAGGCATTTGGATCAACTAAATCAACTTTAACTTGAAAAGATTTCAACTCATTAATTATATCAATAACTTTTGAATTTCTAATATCGCTAACATCTTCTTTAAAGGTTGCACCCATAACCAAAATTTTAGCTTCTTGTATGTGTTTTCCTGTAGCAAGAATTTTCTTAACCGTTTGCTTCCCTATATAAAATCCCATAGAGTCATTTACATAACGGCCACTTGTGATTACCTTTGAATGATATCCTACTTGTTTTGCTTTGTGTGTTAAATAATATGGGTCAACACCTATACAATGACCACCTACTAAGCCGGGTAAGAACTTAAGAAAATTCCATTTAGTTCCTGCAGCTTCAAGGACATCAAAAGTGTTAATCTGAAGTTTATTGAAAATAATTGACAATTCATTAATTAAAGCAATATTTACATCACGTTGTGTGTTTTCAATTATTTTCGATGCTTCAGCTACTTTAATCGAGGATGCTTTATACACACCTGCTTCTATAACTAATTCATATATTTTACCTATTTGATCTATTGCCTTTTCACAGCAACCTGAAACGACCTTTATTACATTTTTCAAAGTATGTTCTGTATCACCCGGATTAATTCTTTCTGGTGAATAACCGACCATGAAATCCTCTTTAAAATTCAATTTAGAAACTTTTTCTAAAACAGGAATACAATCATCTTCTGTACATCCTGGATAAACTGTTGACTCAAAAACAACATAATCACCTTTATTCAAGACCTTTCCAACCGTATTTGTTGCATTTAATAGAGGTGAAAGGTTAGGCAAATTTGAACCATCAATTGGCGTCGGGACGGCAATTATAAAAAAACACACATCCGATAATTCTTCAATTTTATTTGTGAAATGAATATCACATTCATCAAAGTAAGATGAATCTATTTCATTACTTGGATCAATGTTATTACGCATCATATTAACACGCTCTTCATTAATATCAAATCCAACTACCTTAATTTTCTTTGCAAATTCTAAAGCAATTGGTAAACCAACATAACCTAATCCTATAACACCGAGTTTAGCCTCTTTATTTATTAATTTATCGTAAATTGAATTGCTCATTTCTTACTTTATATATTTCTTCTATTATTTCAACAACCTTAAGTCCTTCAAAAGCATCAGTAGTTGCAGTTGTTCGACCTTTTAAAGTATCTATTACATTTTTAATAACATAATTATGATTTGCAGCTGAACCTTTATAGGGTCCATAATCATTAGCTGGATTTGATTCCGGCAATTCTGGCATTTTATAATTATCAATATTACAAACTTCAACTTTATTCATATATTGACCACCTATCTTAATAGATCCTTTACTACCAATTATAGTAATAGAACTTTCAAGATTTTGATTAAAAACAGCTGTAGAATAATTCAATGTACCCATTCCAGCATTTTTAAAATCAAAACTTACAAAACCTGAATCTTCAAAATCAGTTACATTTTGATGAGTAAAATCATTAAACCTGCCTTGAATATTATCAATTTCTCCAAATAACCAATACATAATATCAATAAAATGAGAAAATTGTGTAAAAAGTGTTCCTCCATCTAAATCAGATGTTCCTTTCCAACCATTTTTTTTGTAATATCTTTCATCCCTATTCCAATAACAATTTAATTGAACCATAAATATGTTTCCAAGTTTTTTACCCTCTATGATTGATTTAACCCATTTAGAAGGTGGAGAGTATCTATTCTGCATTACACAAAAAACATTTCGAGACATTTTTAATGATTTAGAAATTACTTTTTCACAATCTTCTTTCAATAAACCCATAGGTTTTTCACAAACAACATGCTTTTTATTATCTAGTAAATGTAGACTCTGAGAAGCATGAAAACCATTAGGAGTACAAATATTACCAACATCAAATTCAATTCCTGATTCTAGTAAACTTTCAATAGAATTAAAAAATGGAACTTTAAATTTATCTATTTCACATTCTTTTTCTGAACGAATATCAACCAACGCTACTAAATCAGCTTCATCCTCTCTAGATATCATTTCTGCATGTCTTTTTCCAATATGACCCGCTCCAATAACAACAAATTTAATCTTTCTCATTTCCTAAATACTAATCCTCTATTTTTACTACTTTTTCATTCAATAACTTATATTTTGAACCACTTTCCTTACATATTGCAATACCCTTTGAATCAAAATGCAATTTTTCACCAAACTCACTAACCCAACCGACTTGACGTGCTGGATTACCAATAACTAGAGCATAGTCTCTTATTGTTTTAGTAACTACCGCTCCCGCGCCAATAAGAGCATATTTACCAATTTCATTTCCACATACTATGGTAGCATTTGCTCCAATACTTGCACCCTTTCTAACAATGGTTTTTATATATGCATCCCTTCGATTTACAGCACTTCTAGGATTAATTACATTAGTAAAAACCATAGAAGGGCCTAGAAAAACATCATCCTCGCACTCCACTCCAGTGTATAAAGAAACATTGTTCTGAATCTTAACATTAACACCAAGTTTTACTTTTGGAGACACGACAACATTTTGACCAATATTACATCGCTCACCAATTATACAATTAGACATAATATGAGAAAAATGCCAAATTTTTGTTCCTTCACCAATTTGACAATGTTTATCAACCACAGCAGTTTCATGTGCAAAAAATCCCATTATCGAATTATATATTTGTTAAAATCATTGTGCTCTGTTTTCTTCAACTCTTCTTCGGTAAGACTATTAAAGTATTCGTATGTTATTTTTAAACCTTCAGATCTATTAGTCCTAGGCACCCAACTTAATATATCTTTTGCTTTTGTTATGTCTGGTTGACGTTTCTTTGGATCATCCATAGGTAATTCTTTATAAATTATCTTTTGTTTACTTCCCGACATGTTAATAATTTCTTCGGCAAAATCACGAATTGAAATTTCAGAAGGATTACCAAGATTAATTGGATCTGAATAATCGCTATGTAACAAAAGATCAATTCCTGCTATTAGGTCATCAATATAACAAAAAGATCTTGTCTGAGAACCATCTCCAAAAATTGTTAAATCGTCACCTCGCAGTACTTGACCAATAAATGCTGGCAGAACACGTCCATCATTAAGTCTCATACGGGGACCATATGTGTTAAATATTCTAGCAATTCTAGTTTCTAGACCATGGAATTTATGATATGCCATAGTAATAGCTTCTTGAAAACGTTTAGCTTCATCATAAACACCTCTTGGACCTATTGGATTTACATGCCCCCAATATGATTCTTCCTGAGGATGAATCTGAGGGTCTCCATATACTTCAGAAGTAGATGCAATAAGTATCCGAGATTTTTTTGATTTTGCTAAACCAAGACAATTATGAGTGCCCAAAGACCCAACTTTCAATGTTTGAATTGGAATCTTCAAATAATCTATTGGACTAGCTGGCGAAGCAAAATGAAGTATATAATCTAATCTACATGAAATATCAATATAATTTGTTACATCATGATTTATAAACTCAAAATTGTCATGCTTTAAAAGATGATTAATATTCTTTAATTCTCCTGTTATAAGATTATCCATAGCTATAACATGAAAATCTTTTTTTACATATAAATCACAAAGATGTGAACCTATAAAACCAGCCGCTCCAGTAATTAATATGTTTTTTCTCATTATTGTAGATTTTTTCTCAGTTAACTTGGGAATATTGTTTTTCTTCCGATTGAATTATAGTAAAAGCCTTGTTTATTCATATCTTCTAAATCATAGATATTTCTGCCATCAAAAATTACAGGTTTATTCAATAAATTTTGCATTCTGTCAAAATCAGGATTAAGAAACATAGACCATTCTGTAGCTATTAACAGAGCATCACTCTCTTTTAAAGCATCGTACTTATCCTCTACATAATTTATTCTATCTCCAAAGACTAATTTAACACTTAACATAGCTTGAGGATCATAACATATTACTTTTGCTCCAGCCTTAATTAATGATGAGATAAGGGATACAGATGATGCTTCACGAATATCATCTGTATCAGGTTTAAAAGACAAACCCCAAAGTGCAAATTGCATTCCTTCTATATTGCCAAAATAATTTTTAACCTTATCGAGTAATAGCAATTTTTGTTTTTTATTAACATCTATAACACTTTGTATGATTTGAAAATTATAATCATTATCAAATCCAGACTTAACTAGTGCTTTTATATCTTTTGGAAAACAACTCCCTCCAAATCCAATTCCTGGATAAAGAAATTTTGAACCAATTCTAGAATCCGAACCAATACCCTCTCTGACCTTATCAACATCTGCACCTACACATTCACAAAAATTAGCTATTTCATTCATAAATGTAATTTTTGTTGCTAAAAATGCATTCGCTGCATACTTAGTTAATTCTGCTGATGTTTCATCCATAATTATTAACTGATTTTTACCTTTAATAAAAGGTTGATAGAGCTCTGTCATATTTTTTAATGCATAAACATCTGATGAACCTAAAACAATTCTCTCGGGGTTCAAAAAATCTTTAATCGCAAAACCTTCACGTAAAAATTCAGGATTAGAAACAACTGAAAAATCAACTTTTGAATTTTTTTCAATTTCAATTCTAACTATCTCTGATGTTCCAACAGGAACAGTAGATTTATCTACGATAATTTTTTTTTCTGAAATTATTTTTCCTATTTCATTAGCAGTGCTTAAGATATAAGTCAAATCAGCAGCACCATCATCACCTAAAGGTGTTGGTAATGCTAAAAAAACAATATCTGCAAAATCGAGAGCTTCTTTTAGTTGTGTAGTAAAATGAAGTCTGTTTTGATTAATATTCCTTTTAACAATAGGCTCTAAGCCAGGCTCATAAATTGGAACCTTACCAAGCTTCATTTTTTCAACTTTATTTTCGTCTATATCTACGCAAAACACCTTATTTCCGGTTTCAGCAAAACATGCACCGGTAACTAAACCAACATAACCTGTCCCTATTACAGCTAATTTCTTCATAATCAATAATTATTTTTAATAAAATCTGCGATATTAGAACTAATATAATCTAGTTGTTCTTGCTCCATTTCAGTATGAATAGGTAGAGATAAAACCTGATTGGTCAACATATCTGTAACAGGTAAATCTGTATGTTGACTGCCAAATTTTGAAAACATTTTTTGTTTATGAGCTGGCACTGGATAATAAATCATAGATGGAATATCCTTATCTGCTAAATACTTATGTAAAGCATCTCTATCAATACCTATTAACCTAATTGTATATTGATGAAATACATGTCTTGAATCATTACTTCTAACTGGAGTAATTATCCTTTTATCTTCTTTCATTACATCAAACTGAGCTAAAAAATCATCATAGTAAGATGCAACTTTTCTTCGAGCGTTAATATACTCATCTAATTTGGCTAATTTAATTTTTAAGACCGCAGCTTGGATACTATCTAACCTTGAATTACATCCAACAACATCGTGATAATAACGTTTACTTTGTCCATGATTTGCAATCATCCCCATTTTTTCTGCTAAAATCTCGTCATTTGTAAAAATAGCTCCTCCATCACCATAACAGCCCAAATTCTTAGAGGGGAAAAAAGATGTACAACCTATATTTCCAATTGATCCAGTCTTAACGTCTCCAAATGGCATATGATAATCGCTTCCTATTGCTTGTGCATTATCTTCAATAACATAAATTCCATGCTTATTGGAGATTCTCATAATCTCTTCCATATTAGAAGCTTGACCATACAAATGAACAGGAACAATTGCCTTTGTTTTTGATGTAATAACTGCTTCTATTTTAGATGGATCAATACAAAAAGTTTTTTCATCTACATCAACAAATACAGGTTTTAATCCTAATAAAGCAATAACCTCTGTAGTTGCGATATATGTAAATGAAGGTGTTATCACTTCATCTCCTGGTTCTAAATCTAGAGACATTAAAGCAATTTGAAGTGCGTCTGTTCCATTGGCACATGGTATAACATATCTAACACCTAAATAAGACTTTAATGACTCCTGAAATTCTTTAACAATAGGGCCATTGATAAATTGAGCTGACTCTAAAATGTTTAAAATTGATTTATCAACGCTAGGTTTAATCGCCTTATACTGAGAGATTAAATCAACCATTTGTATTTTTTTCATCGAAAGGTTTTATATTCAATATTTTACAAGTGTACAAAGATAAAAAATGTAATTTAGTGATTCAGAAAATTCATAATATTTTAAATATTGATATTAAACAAACATATTATTAAATCGATAATACTTTTTTTATCCTTTATTAGCTTATTATCATTCAATTCAAATGCTCAGCGTAATTTTAGAGATTCTATTGTAAGTTCACCTTTAGTAATTATTCAATATGGATTAAATTGGACAGCTGGAGAACTAGCAACAAAACATGGACTTCTAAATCATCTTGGTTTATTCATTGGTTATAAAACAAATAAGAATTGGACTTTTGGATTAGAAGGTAATTTTATATTTGGTAACGATGTTCGTGTTAACAATTTATTTGATCATTTATTAGATTCTAAAGGTAATATAACAGATATAAATGGTGATATAGCAAAAGTTCGTGTTTTATCTAGAGGTATTCATGTAAACATTTTAGCAGGAAAAATATTCCCAATATTTAATTCAAATAAAAATTCAGGGATATATATTAATACGGGTATAGGATTTCTATCACACAAAATTCGTGTTGAAACTCAAGATCATGTTGTACCTTCTCTAGAGTTGGACTACAGAAAAGGATATGACAGATTAACAACTGGTCTAAACACACATCAATTTATAGGTTACTCTTTTATGGCAGACCAAAGAGCCTTAAATTTTTATGCTGGATTATACTCTCAACAAGGATATACTTATAATAAAAGAGAAATCTTTTTCGATCAACCAAATACTGAAGTTTCAAAAGATATAATGTTTGATATACAATATGGCTTTAAAGTCGGGTGGGTGATTCCAATCTATAAAAGACTTCCAAAAGAATATTACTTTAACTAATGAATTTGATATACAACACAAGCATCATATTATTAGGATGCACCATGCACATTTTATCCTTATTTAACTCTAAAGCTAAAGATTGGGTTTCAGGTAGATTAAATATATTTGATCAAATGCCATCAATAAAACAGCGTAAAGTGATTTGGTTTCATTGTGCCTCATTAGGTGAATTTGACCAAGCTTTGCCGTTGATGAAAATTATTAAATCTAATAATCCTAATTTTTTTATTCTAGTGACATTTTTTTCTCCTTCAGGAATGAAACATTATAGAAAACGTAAACATTTTGCAGATCATGTTATGTATCTTGCATTAGACACAAAATCAAACGCAGCAAAATTTATTAAACACTTTCAACCTTTTCAAGCATTTTTTGTAAAGTATGAATTTTGGTCAAACCACATTAATGAAGCGAAAAAAAATAACACACATATATATAATCTATCTGGAGTTTTTAGAAAAAATCATCGTTTTTTTAAATGGTATGGCTCTTTTTTCAGGAAAAGTCTACGACAATTCGATTGGTTCTTCGTCCAAAATAAAGAGTCTGAAAAATTATTACAATCAATTAAAATTAACAATGTATCAATATATGGTGATACAAGATATGATAGAGTCATTGAAAACAAAGAGAATGTTATTATAGATAATAATTTAAAAACATTCTGTGGTAAAGAAAAAGCTTTCATTATTGGCAGCTCTTGGCCTAAGGATGAAAACATACTTTTAGACTTCATTAATACATTAGAAAAAAAAGTAATTATTGCACCACATAATATTGGACAAACTTTCATAGATAATATCATATCAAAACTAACAGTAGATTATGTGAAATATTCTGAAATTAAAGACCAGCGTAATATAATTAAATCGAGAGTTCTTATACTAGATACAATTGGGCAGCTTTCAAATGCCTACCATTATGGAAACATCGCCTATATTGGAGGGGGATTTTCAAATTCATTACACAACATTTTAGAACCTGCTGTTTTTGGTCTTCCAGTTATTTTTGGCCCTAAGTATCATAGATTTCCTGAGGCAAAAAAATTCATTGAAAATAAATTTGGATTTAGTATCCGGTCAAAAAATGAACTAGAAAAAACATTTGAAAAAATTCAAACCAATTATCTTTCTATTCAAAAAAAAGAGATTGACTTTATAATTCAAAATGCTGGAGCATCATTGAAAATATATAATCATATCTACAGTAAAATTTCTTAATAAAAAATCCTTATTTTTGGTTTATACAAATAAAATAAAATTTAAAATGGCAGTACTAGTAGGAAAAAAAGCACCAGCATTTAAAGCTGCTGCTGTAGTAAATGGAGGTGAAATTGTTAAGGATTTTTCTCTTGATCAATATGTTGGAAAAAATCATGTGTTATTCTTTTTTTATCCTAAGGACTTTACATTTGTATGTCCTTCAGAATTACACGCCTTTCAAGAAAAATTAAACGAATTTGAAAAAAGAGGTGTTAAAGTTGTGGCTGCATCAACAGATACTCCTGAAAGTCACTGGGGATGGTTACAAGTTTCAAAAGATAACGGTGGTATTAAAGGAATAACATATCCATTAATTGCAGATCAAACAAAAACAATTGCAAGTAACTATGGTGTTCTTTTTGGGGACTATTTATATAATGAGATGGATGAGTTAGAAGCAGATGGACCTATGATTGCTTTTCGCGGCTTGTTTTTAATAGATAAAGAAGGCGTTGTTCAGCATCAATTAGTAAATCATTTACCTCTAGGCAGAAATGTTGATGAAGCACTAAGAATAATTGATGCACTTCAACATCATGAAGAAAATGGCGAAGTTTGCCCAGCTAACTGGACGAAAGGAAAGACTGCGATGAAAGAAACTTTTGAAGGAGTAGCTGACTACTTATCAAAACATTAAATATTATTCAATAACTTTTAAAACCGCTCAAAATATTGAGCGGTTTTTTTATACTTAATCAGCAATAATTAACCTATTTTTCCTCAATAAAATTAAGATCTTTATTGTGGGTTTCCTCAATAGTTAAAGTAGAATATATCGCTAAAGAAAAGGCAATTATTCCTACAACGATTGTGGCGGTTAACACACCATCACTAGGTACAGAATAAAAATCCTCTTTAATAGAATTAAATAGAATAACCATCAATGGTAAACTACCCCTTACCATATTAGGAATTGTTGTTGCTGCAGTAGAGCGAATATTGGTTCCAAATTGCTCTGCGCCTAGTGTCACAAACATTGCCCAATAACCAGTCCCAAAACCAAGCCATACCATGAAAACATAATACATTTCAACTGTTTTAGCACATCCAGAAACTAATAATATAACACCTAACAAAGTAAATATCAACATCCAAAAAATAGCTTTCTTTCTAGAATTTAACATATGACTGAAAAAACCACTTACAAAATCACCTGCAGAAATACCAATATAAGCCCACATTATACAAGCTCCAGGATCAATATCACCATCAATATTTAAAGGAACAGAAAATTGATTTCCAAAAAAAGCAAATATACCAATACAAAACCAAGTTGGTAAACCTATTGCGATACATTTAATGTATCGAATAAAACGAAAGTAGTTGGTAAAAAAAGAAAGAAAACTACCTTTCTTAATATTTAAATTTGTTTTTATATCCTTATAAATACCTGACTCAACTACACCTACTCTCAAAACTAACAATGCTAAACCTAAACCACCGCCTATAAAATAAGTCACTGTCCAATCTCCAGAAAAACCAACAGTTAATTTAGCTACTACGGCTCCTAATAATCCGAAACCTGCAACCAAAGATGTACCTATAGCTCTTAAATTTTTAGGTAGAGATTCTGACACTAAAGTAACACCAGCACCCAACTCACCGGCTAATCCTATTCCAGCAATAAATCTAAGAATGCAATATAAAATTGTTGTATCCATGAATTGCATTTGAGGTAAAAATCCACAAGCTATATTTGCTAAAGAATATACTAAAATAGAGCCGAAGAGAACAGAAAGACGTCCTTTCTTATCACCAAACACGCCCCATATAATTCCGCCTAAAAGTAAACCAAACATTTGCCAATTGAGAATTAAAGAACCTACATAATCAACATCAAGAGATAAATCTTTCAAGCTCTCAACTCTGACTATTCCAAATAAAGTTAAATCATAGATATCAACAAAATAACCTAAGGCTGCTACAATAACTGGTAAACTAAATAAATATTTTAATTTTTTAGATAAATTCATTTCATTCATAATCACGAAAATATAAAAGAAATTGATAACCTTTCAATACTAAACTATATCTTAGCTATATGCATTCTGATGAGTTCTTCATGGAAAGGTGTATCCAACTTGCAAAATTAGGTATTGGGAGGGTCGCTCCCAATCCATTGGTCGGAGCAATAATAGTCCATAATAATAAAATTATTGGTGAAGGATATCATGAAAATTATGGAAATAATCATGCTGAAGTAAATGCAATCAACAATGTTAAAAATGCGTCTTTGTTAAAAGATTCTACTATTTATGTGTCATTAGAACCATGTTCTCACATAGGTAAAACACCTCCTTGCGCAAACTTATTGTGTGAAATTAATATAAAAAAAGTGGTTGTAGGATGTACCGATATATCCTCCAAAGTAAATGGTAAAGGAATTGAAATTCTTCGTAATAAGGGTATTGAAGTTAAAGTTGGAGTTCTTGAAAGAAAGTGTCGTGAACTAAACAAGCACTTTTTCAAATTTCACAAAAAAAAAAGACCTTTCATTCTTTTAAAATGGGCTGAATCAACTGATGGTTTTATAGATAAAGATGGTAAAAGACACAATATATCAGGGATAGAAACTCAAACATTAGTTCATAAATTAAGAAGTGAATACCAAGGGATTGTTGTAGGAAGGAAAACAGTTGAAAATGATAATCCAAACCTAACTGTTCGAGCATATGAAGGTCAAAATCCTACTAGAATAATTATTGATCCAATGTTAAGGTTAGATGATTCATTATCGATATTTAACAAAGAATCAAATACTATTATTCTAAATACAAAAAAGGAAGGTTCAGAAAATAACATAGAATGGATTAAACTATCTATTATTAATCCTAAAGAAATAATTAAAAAATTATTCGAAAAAAATATTCAATCTATAATAATTGAGGGAGGTCAAAAAACAATTCAATCATTTATTGACAATAATTTATGGGATGAAACTATAATTATTAAAAGTAAAAAAATCATTCATAAAGGCACAAAAGCTCCTGAACTAAACAATTTACAAATAACAAAAGAAATTACTTTTTTTAATGACAAAATATTTTTTTATAAAAACTTATGATTCCTTTAACTCTATCTATTTTTAGTTCAACCATTATACTAGTAATATTTAAATTATTTCAAAAACTAAATATTAATACATTTCAAGCAATTGTTTTTAATTATTTCACTGCATCAGTAATTGGATTTGCATTTTACTTAAGACCAACACAAATAAATTTAACAAATGATATTTATTGGATTCCTGCTGTAATAATATGCGCACTATTGTTTATAGGACTTTTCTTTTTAATCGGTAAAAGTTCTCAAATAAATGGTATTGCATCAACATCTATATCTGTTAAAATGAGTTTAGTAATTCCAATAACTCTAATGATTTTTATCTACCTAGAAAAACTGTCTATTTTCAAAGTTATTGGAATTTCCTTAGCCTTTATAGGCATTTTATTAATATCATTACCTAATACAAAAAAACAAGAAAATAAAGCAAAATGGATGTTAATTGTACTATTTTTAGGAAGCGGCTTACTTGACTTTATATTAAACTTTATTCAAAAAAATATTCTGCATTCAATGGACCTTTCAATTTTTACGTCAATCAGTCTTGGCAGTGCTGGAATTATAGGATCCTTTATACTTGTTAAACAAGGAGCTAAAAGAAGCATAAAAATTAAATTAAAAAATATTTTGGCAGGTATAATTTTAGGGATACCTAATTACTTCTCTATATATTTATTGCTATTATCATATCGATCTACTCAATGGGAAGATTCAACAGTTCTTGCAATTACAAATGTTTCCGTCATTATATGTTCAGCTATGATAGGTTTTATAGTATTTAAAGAAAGAAAAACAAATAAAAAATTAATCGGTTTACTAGCTGCAATTTTGGCAATTATAACTTTGTGCTTTGAAAACTAAAATTATTTAATATGACTATTTATCCTATTAATACAGGAAATTTTAAACTTGACGGGGGGGCAATGTTTGGAGTAGTACCTAAATCATTATGGTCTAGAACAAACCCAGCAGATTCAAATAATATGTGTGATTGGTCTATGAGATGTCTTCTAATTAAAGATGGTGACCGCTTAATTTTGATAGATACTGGAATAGGTGATAAACAATCTGAAAAATTCTTTTCTCATTATTATCTTTCTGATGAAAATAGCTTAGAACCGAACCTAAATAATATTGGTTTTTCAATCGATGATATTACAGATGTTTTTTTAACACACTTACATTTTGATCATTGTGGAGGTGCTATAAAATGGAATAAGGATAGAAAAGGATTTGAACCAGTGTTTAAAAATGCTATTTATTGGAGTAATGATAAACATTGGGAATGGGCTACAAAACCAAATAATAGAGAAAAAGCTTCTTTTTTATCTGAAAATATTATGCCAATTGAAGAAAGTGGACAATTAAAATTTATAAATCGCAAGGAAAATTTCACAAGAAATGTTTTCAGAAATTTTGACGTACTTTTTGTTGATGGACACACAGAGAGCATGATGATACCTCACATACATTATAAAGGTAAAACTATTGTTTTTATGGCAGATTTACTTCCAAGTGTTGGTCATCTACCCATCCCCTATGTCATGGGATATGACACAAGACCTTTAGTAACTTTATCTGAAAAGGAAAAGTTTTTAAACATAGCTGTTGAAGAGAACTACGTATTATTTTTTGAGCATGATTATATAAATGAATGTTGTACATTACAAAAAACAGAAAAAGGAGTGAGACTTAAAAATACGTTTAACTTTTCGGAGCTATTTTAAATTCTCTAAATTTTTTCTGCTAAATCAATTAATCGATTAGAATATCCTGATTCATTATCATACCAACCAACAACCTTGACCATATTTCCAATAACACTTGTTAATAAAGAATCAAAAATACAGCTGTATGACTCCCCTATAATATCAATTGAAACAATTGGGTCGCTAGTATATGCTAGGATATCCTTAAGATCATTTTCAGAAGCAAATTTCATAGCTTGATTAATCTCATACTCACTTGGCGGGTTACTTACAACAAAGGTTAAATCTGTCATAGACCCATTAGGAACAGGAACTCTTATACCACAACCACCAATATGATAATTTAATTCCGGAAAAATTTTCGTTAAAGCTTTTGCCGCTCCGGTTGTTGTAGGTACAATTGATTCAGCTGCAGCCCTAGCTCTTCTGAGATCTACATGCGGTGCATCATGCAATTGTTGATCTGTAGTATAACTATGAACAGTTGTTATAAAAGCACTTTTAATTTCACATAATTCTTTCATAACCTTAATCATAGGCGCTGCAGAATTAGTTGTACAAGAAGCATTTGAAATTAAAATATCAGTCTCTAAGATTTTTTCATCATTAACTCCTAAAACAATAGTCTTTAAAGAACTATCCTTAGAAGGTGAGGATAAAATAATCTTTTTAGCTCCACCTATTAAATGCTTAGAAACTTCTTCTTTTGTTCTAAATTTTCCTGTTGACTCTAATACAATACCAACACCATAATCAGACCATTTAATTTTTTCTGGATCTTTAACAGAAATAAATTCAATTTCTTTACCATTTGATAAAATAATCTTATTGTCTTTTAAAGATATTTCCTTCTCTAATTTTCCGTGAACACTATCGTATTTAAATAAATGAAAGAGTGTCTTAATATCAAATATATCATTAACAACTGCAACATCAATATTAGGATTTTCTAAAGAAATTCTGGTAAAATACCTTCCTATTCGACCAAAACCATTAACACCAATTTTCTTCATTTTTTATAATGATTAAGATTTTTAAATATAAAAGGGCAACCAATTGGTTACCCTTTATCATTATTTAATTCAAACTATTTAATTTCCAACAACTTGAATAAATCCATGTTTTTGAAATTGATCTCCGGCACCTTCAATTTTAGCATCAATAACATAAAAGTAAGTCCCATCTTCTACTTTCTCTCCTCCTCTGTTTGTTCCATCCCATTTACAGTTACTAGGAAAATCGGCGTTATTACATTCAAATATTACATTACCCCATCTATTAGTAATCAAAATATTAAAAGACGAAAAATCACCTGATGCATCAACAAACCAAAGTGCATTTGGAGAACCTGGAGCTAAAGAGACAATATTAGGTGCTTCAAGTCCACAAATCTCAAAATCAACATTTACAGTATCTTGGGCAATATGAGTTGGACAAAGATCGCTTGTCAATACAACTGAATATGTGCCAGGACTATCTATATTAATTGATTCTCCGATAGTTCCATCAGACCACAGATAACTTGTAGGGTAAATGTTATCATTAGGTGCAATCAAATTATAAACAACACCGCTACAAAGAGAAGAATCTGTGAGGTAAGTGAAAGGCCATGGTATAAATTCAATTTCAGCACTCACAGATGTATTACATGCATTATCCGTATAGGTTACTGTAGATATACCACCTGGACCTGTTGTATTAGATGAAATTATTTCTGGATTGTCAATAGTATTATCTATAATAGGTGGACCTGGAATATTACTACCAGGAACAATAAATGAAATCGAAGGATCATTAGATGACCAAACACCACCATTAAAAGATTCTGTTGTAGGTAAAGCTGAAATACCCACCTGGACACCCCATTCACATCCAATTGTATCATTAAATATTGTTGGAAGAGGTAGAGCGTAAACAGAAACTGTGGTGTCATAATTACAACCAAAATCATCTGTAATTTGATATGTATAAAATGTAAATCCTTCTGTATCTGGTTGAACAACTATTGCTGTATCTAATTCACCTGACATAATTGTTGAATGTGGCAACCATTCTTCAGAAGACACAGTGTTTTGGTATGAATTGATACCAAGAAAAAACGAGGGATCAAAAAATAATCCCCATTCAAAAATATAACCATCATCAATTCCTAAATTATCTTGAACAATAATAGTCCACTGACCATTCACAGGACATCCAGCAAAAGAAGAAAAATCTTGTTCTGGAAGATAAACACCATTTGGATTTAATGATGGTCCACCACCACCGAAATTAGGGGCAGGAATAGTATTACCTGTTTCTGAAGGCCAATCCCCAAAAGTATTAAAGACAGAACTAAAACAATATTCCCATCCTTCACCAGGGCCTCCTCCTCCAACATCATCTATAGGATCTCCCATATAGGTAGATCCACCACTAACCCCACCAGGTATAAAACCTGGGCTATAAGAATTAAGAAGTGTAACTTGTGTTCCATTCGGACACTGTAATGCTATCTCAAGATCTCCTAGATAAGAATGTTCCATTGTAATACATACTTGATTTAAATCTTGTGAATTTGAAATTTGAGAACCTGGTGGAAACCCTCCAATATCAATTGGAGCTTGATATTGTGCCCCTGAGCCATCTGGCAGATATGTTAAACCAGCAAATGAGCCTCCTAATTCAAAATTTCCAGAAGGAATACTAATACCAACTGTATCAGCTTGAGTAACACCACCTATTAATGTAGCATTTTCTCCTATACAAACAGTATCTTCAAGTGCTCCCACACCTTGAAAGCTAGGAAGTTGAGAAACCCTAACTTTACACACAAGTCTATTAGCTTGGGGAAACTGATCTTCTGTTTTAAGATCAACTAAAAAACCACTTCTTGTGGGTGGTGTAAACCAAATGGAATCATTATTTGGATATGTACCTCCATCAGTGATGTACCAATCAAAATCAACATTAGAGCTAACATCTTGAGAATAACCATAACCTGTATTTTCAAATGAATTAGGAAAAATAGGAGTAGCAACAAATAAAATACTATCACCAAAACACACATCAACAAAACCAGTATCTGCGGGATTTAATGCATCTGTTCCCTGACCATTAATAAATGCTTCAATATGAGGTTCAAATGGCTGTGCCTGATTACCACACTGAGCGTTTGCAATCCAACCTGTTCCTTCATTTGCTCCATCTGAAATAAATACAACAGTCAAACACCCACTTGGATTATTCCAAGAAGCAGTATAAGCAAAACCGTTTGGATCTGTGACAGAGTTATGAACACCGAGTAAAGGAGAATTTACATCTGGTCCGTCAAATACATATATGGAATCTGAGCCATCAACATTAAATTCAAAACCAGCATTAATTGCAAATGTAAGCGTCATCTTTGTTCCTAAGTTCAGATCAGGACAAAAGAAAGTTGTATCATTAAAGTTTGAAGAATAATTTACTCCCGAACCACCATCATCAAAAAAATTATTTCCTGCTGTACCAAATATGTTACAATTTGCTGGAGCTGATTGAGGATACCCGACATCTCCCATATTAACATTTTGTCCAAAAACAAAGGTTGAAAAGATTGAAGCACCTATAAATGTTAAACTAATAAATTTTCTCATCATTTTTTTTGTTTGATTTCTTGATTTAATAAGTAACGAGATTTAACCACTAATAGTTTGTTATCTCCTACAATTTTGTAATATTGATTGGTAGTATCCAAAATCTGAATATCTAGGGCAATAAAATTTAAATCTTTATTTGAAATATCAATTAATTTAATATCTAAACCATCATACTTTTCATCTGACATCATTGTTGTATAAATAGAATGATCTAAAGCATAGATTAAAAATTCATATTCTTCAATGTTGTCAATTTTCATTTCTATTAAATCTTCTTGACTATATCGACTGAGCAATCTCAAATCTATTTCCTGAGAAAAAGTTGTAAAAGAAATAATAGATAATGACACGATTAGGAAAAACTTCATATGTAAAATTTAATAACACAAAAAAACAGACGTAAATTAATTAAAAACAGTTGCAAATCTATCTGTTTATCTTAAACTAAAATTATTTTTAACATCAAAAATACAATAAATCTTCTTAACACTTAATCAGTCAATTAATTCATGCCATCATTTTTTATTCCCAAAGTTTAATTAGTGATTAACTATAATATTATTTGATGTAATTAATTGCGGAAATATAGTCATTCATAAATTGTGAATAAATCGTGTAAAATGTAAATAGAAAATGAACATCTATTTTCAATAATAAACTTAATTTAGTCATGTTTAGTAAAAAGATTATAAAACGTAACATGGAAAACAAGGAATTAACAAATATAGCATCTCAAGTTAGACGAGATATAGTAAGAATGGTCTCTGCTGTCAGCTCAGGACATCCTGGCGGATCTCTAGGATGCACTGATTTTTTAACTGTACTTTATTTCCATCAAATGAAACATAACCCTATAAACTTTAATATGGATGGAATAAATGAAGATGTCTTCTATTTATCAAATGGACACATTTCACCTGTTTGGTATAGTATATTGGCTCGTTCTGGATATTTTCCAATTACTGAACTAAGTAGCTTTAGAAAAATATCAAGTCGTTTACAAGGACATCCATCTACTGATAAAGGTCTTCCTGGAATACGCATGGCCTCTGGGTCTTTAGGTCAAGGTCTATCGTGCGCTATTGGGACTGCAGAAACAAAAAAACTGAATAACGATAGTTGTATTGTATATACACTTCATGGAGATGGAGAATTACAAGAGGGTCAAATATGGGAAGCAGCAATGTATGCATCGGCTAAAAAAGTTGATAATATTATTGCTACAATAGACTATAATGGTAGACAAATTGATGGAGATTGTGATAATGTTCTTTCACTAGGGAACCTTGATGAAAAATGGGAAGCTTTTGGATGGGAAGTAATTAAAATGGATGGACATAATATGGGAGATATTAAATCAGGATTAAATAAAGCTAATAGTTTTATAGGTAAAGGAAAACCAATTGTCATTATAATGAAAACTGAAATGGGACAGGGAGTTGACTATATGATGGGTACTCATAAATGGCATGGTTCTGCACCTAATATTGAGCAACTCAATAATGCTTTAGAACAACTTGAAGAAACATTAGGAGACTACTAAATTGAGACACTTTCTATACATAATATTTTTTTTTATTAGTTCGATTAGTTCAGGGCAAAAAGAATTAACACGAATCCTCTTTATTCTAGATGCCTCCAATAGTATGAATTTAAAATTGGGAACACAAACTAGAATTGATGCAGCAAAAGAATTACTTTCAAAAACTGTAGATGACCTATATAATCTACAAAATCTAGAAATTGGACTTCGTGTATATGGACACCAATCACCAGTTACAGCAACATTTGAAGATTGTAACGACACTAAATTAGAAGTTCCTTTTGGTAAAAATAATTTTAGTGAAGTTAAAAACAGAATTAAATCTATTTATGCAAAAGGTACAACACCTATTGCTAGATCTTTAGAAGCAGCTGCAGCAGACTTCCCTAATAATGAATCTAGAAATGTTATTATCCTCATTACTGATGGATTAGAAGCTTGTGATAATGATCCATGTGTGATTGCTAAAAAACTAAAAGATAAAGATGTAAAAGTTACTCCATTTGTCATTGGACTAGGAATGGATTTATCTTATTTAGAAAAATTTAATTGTATTGGTAATTACGCAGATGCAGAAACTAAAGATGCATTCGAGCAAGCGCTCAAAACAGTTGTTTCAAAAGCACTATTAAATACAACCGCTCAAATTAACTTAAATGACATAAAAGGTCAGCCTTCTGAAACTGACGTAACAATGTTTTTGTACAAAGCAGGAACAAGTGAACTAAAATATACATTTATTCATACATTAAATAAATTAGGTTATCCAGACACTTTAATTTTAAACCCTTCAGAAAAGTATGACTTAGTAGTTAACACAACACCTAGAGTGTATAAATATAATATTGACATTAAAAATAATACCCATAATATAATAAACGTCGATAGTCCACAAGGATTTTTAAAAGTAAGGTTCTTAAATGCAGCTAAACCTTATCAATTTGAAGTTAGAGTAACAGAAAATGCAAGTCAAACAACTCTAAATACACAAAAAATTGGTGAGTCAAACAAATATTTAGTTGGAAAATATAATTTAGAAATACTTACACTCCCTAGAATTTATATTACTACTGATGTGAATCAAAGTGTAACAACATATATTGATATTCAAGCTCCCGGAATGATACGATACTCATCAGGTAATCCTATAGTTGGTCAAATATTCACTAAAAATAGTGGCTCATGGGATTGGGTCTGTACATTAAAACATGGATCTATATCAGGATTTTGGCAACTCCAACCAGGCACATATAAAATAATTTACAGACAAAAAAAATTAAAATCTTCAACTTATACTTTAGAGAAAAACTTCAGAATTAATTCAAATAAAACAACATCATTAAGATTATGATTAAAAAAAATAATATAGAATTATTAGGTGAAAAAGATACTAGATCTGGTTTTGGTGAAGGTCTCTTAGAGATAGGAAAGGTTAATAATAATGTAGTTGCATTATGTGCTGATTTGACAGGTTCACTGAAAATGAATGCTTTTGAAAACGAATTTCCCGATCGTTTTTTTCAAGTAGGAATTGCCGAAGCCAATATGATGGGAATAGCTGCAGGAATGACAATTGGTGGTAGAATACCTTACACTGGAACTTTCGCTAACTTTTCTACAAGCAGAGTTTATGATCAAGTCAGACAATCTATAGCATACTCTAATAAAAATGTCAAAATTTGTGCTTCTCATGCAGGGTTAACTCTCGGAGAAGATGGAGCTACTCACCAAGTATTAGAAGATATTGGTATGATGAAGATGTTACCAAATATGACTGTTATTGTTCCTTGTGACTTTAATCAAACAAAACAAGCAACAATGGCTATTGCAAAACATAATGGACCAGTTTATCTAAGATTTGGTAGACCTCCAGTGCCTATTTTTATTAAACCAGACAATAAATTTATCATTGGTAAAGCAGATACTATTATTGAAGGAACAGATGTTACAATTGTCGCATGTGGACACTTGGTTTGGAAATCAATTGAAGCTGCAAAAGAACTAGAAGAAAAGGGTATTTCTGCTGAAGTAATAAATATGCATACAATTAAACCATTAGATAATAAATCTGTATTAGATAGTATAGCTAAAACTAAGTGTATTGTTACTGCTGAAGAACATATGATGAATGGAGGTCTTGGCGACTCTATTGCTCAATTAATTTCTCGAAATCACTGTGTACCTCAGGAATATGTTGCTGTTGACGATACCTTTGGAGAAAGTGGTAAACCTTCAGACTTAATGAGTAAATATAAAATTGATACTCCTAATATTATTGAAGCTGCGCTGAAAGTAATTCAACGTAAGTAAATGATGACTAAAAACGAGGAATTTCTATCCTTTCAAGGACAAACAAATAAATCGCCCTATCTAATTGATATAGATTATGCTGATGGCATATACATTTTTGATAAATCAGGTAAAGGTTACATGGATATGATTGCTGGTGTTGCTGTTAACAATATCGGACATAAACATCCTAAAGTAATTAAAGCATTAAAAAAACAGATTGATCGTCATTTACATGTAATGGTTTACGGTGAATTTATCCAAGATGAACAATTAAATTTTAGTAAAAAAATCACTTCACTTTTGCCTAAAGAATTGAATTGTGTTTATACAGTTAACTCTGGTACTGAGGCAAATGAAGCAGCCTTAAAACTGATTAAACGAGAAACAGGTAGAACTCAAATCATTTCATTTACGGGATCTTACCATGGAAGTACACATGGATCATTAAGCGTTTCAGGAAATGAAAAAAAGAAAACTGCTTTTGAACCTCTTTTAGATGATATAAAAATCCTTCCTTTTAATTCAATCAATGAACTATCTCAAATAACAAAAAAAACTGCTGGTGTGATTATTGAGACAATTCAAGGTGATGCAGGAGTCAGAATACCAAACATTGAATTTATGAAAGCATTAAGAGATAGATGCTCAAAAGTTGGTGCTAAACTTATTTTTGATGAAATTCAATGCGGAATGGGAAGGACAGGAAAACTTTTTGCCTTTGAACATTTTAATATTATTCCAGATATTTTAACATTAGGCAAAGCGTTAGGTGGTGGAATGCCAATAGGTGCAGTTGTATCCTCAAAAACAATACTCGAAAAATTTTCATATAATCCTATGCTTGGTCATATAACAACCTTTGGAGGTCATCCTGTTGTTTGTGCAGCCGCCAATGCATGTTTAGATGTGTTAAATGAAGAAGTCAATTTTAATGAAGTAGAAAAATTAGCTGATTTACTAGAATCACTTATCAAAAATGAAGATGAAATTATTGAAACTCGTCGAAAGGGAATGATGTTTGCCTTTGATATGATATCAGCTGAAAGAGTTCAAAAAGTTGTGAAAAAATGTCTTGAAAAAGGATTAATTAGTTTCTGGTTTCTATCTCATCCTAACAGCTTTCGACTTTCCCCACCACTAAATATTACAGAAAATGAAATTCGAAAAGCCGCAAATATAGTCTTATCGTCGATAAGAGAAACAAAATAAATACAGCTATAATTTATGCTAATAGAGGAGTTATCAATTCTTTTAGTCAAAGCCCAGGTGATATGTTAAAGAGAATCAAACTAATTTCTTTCTTTCAAAAATCTTAAAATCGCTTTTGTAATTTTATTATACTCCTCTTTTGAAATTATTAATGGAGGATTTATAAAAATGACATTTCCTAGAGGCCTAAGCAAAACTCCTTGACTCAAGAAGTATTTATATGCTTTTGTTTTAATATCAGAGAAATATGTGTTTCCATTCTCACTTATAACTTCAAAAGCAATAATAGTACCTTGTTGACGAATATTTGTGACACATTCAATTTTTTCTAATTCTAGTGTGAATTTTTGATTCCATAATTCAAGATTCTTCATACCTTGAATAGCAATTGGTTGTTCTAATAAATCTAGATTAGCGCAAGCAACAGCACACGCAATTGGATTGGCAGTAAAAGAATGACCATGTAGAAGAGCTTTTGTAGTTTCTTCACCTAAAAATGCATCATAAATTCTATTCGATGTTACTGTTAATCCTAGTGGCATTACACCAGCAGTCAGGCCTTTTGATAGAGTTATTATGTCAGGCTTCACTTGACAATAGTCTGAGGCAAACATTTTCCCAGTCCTACCAAAGCCCGTCATAACCTCATCATAAATGATTAAAACATCATTCTCTTTTGCTAATCTGGCTAGTTTATCCAAAAATAAAGGAGAGTACATACGCATTCCAGAGGCTCCTTGAACTAATGGTTCTATTATCATTCCTGCAAAACAACCTGTTTCAAATAAGGACTTTGAGTGAGATAAAATTGAATTCTCATTATATTCATTTGGAAAATCAATGTAATCAACATCAAAAAAGAATGGCTCAAATGGTACATTAAAATAACCACGCTGTCCAATAGACATTGCACCAAATGTGTCTCCATGATATGAACCTCTCATTGCTAAAAATCGATTTTTCTCAATTCCTTTATTATACCAATATTGAATAATCATCTTTATACCTATCTCAACTGATGTTGAACCATTATCTGAAAAGAAAACCTTTTCCATTTCCGGAGGTAATATTTTAGTAATTCTCTTAGCTAATTCTACTGCTTTTGAGTGAGTCAATCCGGCAAAAACAATATGGTCAATTTTATTAAATTGTTCCACAATTGCTTCTCCAATATATTTGTTTCCATGACCATGAATATTAACCCACCATGATGAATTAGCATCTATATATTTCTTACCCATTCTGTCATATAAAAAAACACCCTCTGCTTTAACTATTTCGAGAAGTTCTCCTGAATTAAAGTGTTGAGTAAAAGGATGCCAAACATATTTCTTATCCTTTTCTAAAATAGAGTTCATAATTTTGATTTTATCTTTTCTGATTGATTTAAAATAAAAGATTTATCTATTTTTTTTACAATTGGTATTCGAGCAATCATCTTAATACCTGTGGTGTTTAAAATAATAGACTCAGTTGCCTTGTTCTCATCACCAACAAAAATAAATCCTGCAATTTTAATCCCTCTATGTTTTAATATTTCGGCAGTCAATAAACTATGATTTATACTCCCTAAATAGTGACGTGAAACTATAATTGTCTCTAAATCCCACAAAGCTATTAAATCTATAATATTGAAACCCTTTTTATTCAAAGGAACCATTAACCCTCCTGCTCCCTCAATAATAAAATTAGATTTTACAACCGGTAATTTTAATTTAGAAGATGAGATAGTAACTCCATCAATATCAGCAGATGCATGAGGTGAAATTGGTGTTGACAAACTATATACTTCCTTTAATATAGTAACATTAGAAGTATATCTTGCAACTTTTTGTGAGTCAGAATTATTTAAATCGCCAGCTTGAATTGGTTTCCAATATACTGCATTCAATGATTCAGCTAATATAGAACTAACGACTGTTTTTCCAACATCAGTTCCAATACCAGTAACTACAAACTGCTTTGTCATCTATCTTAATTGAGCATTCAATTTAGATTCAAGTTGGATTCTTATTTTATCCATAATTTGATCAACCTGACTATCTTTCAATGTTTTTTCAGCGTCTTGAAACATAAAGGAAACTGCATAAGACTTCTTACCTTCCTCAAGATTCTTCCCTTCATAAACATCAAACAATCTGACTTCCTTGAGAATTTTTTTATCACATTTTTCAGCAATACTTTTTATTTCAGAAAAATTAACAGATGAATTGATTAATAGAGAAAAATCTCTCCTAACAGCAAATGTTTTTGCTAACTCAGTATACTTGATTTTGTTGAACTTTATACTCTCTATAATTTTATCCCAATCTAAATCGGCAATAAAAACATCATTTTTAAGACCAAAATAATCCTTGATTTTAGCTGAAACCCAACCTATCTCACCAATTTTATTATTTAAAACAAATAGAGATACTCCATCATATAGTAAAGATTTACTAAGTTCTTTTTCTTTAATAAGAGCATCTAAACCTATACGTTTAAATATTGATATAGCAATTTCTTTTATTGAATAATAAGTATGAACTTCTTTTCTAGAATCCCAACTTTCTTTATCCTTCAAACCAGTTAAACAAATAATTAGACGATTATTTTCAAAATAATTGGTTTCATTTTTTTTATAAATTTTTCCAAACTCATATAACTTCAAATTGGGATTTTGACGATTTTGATTATATGTAACTGTCTCCATAAGATTAAACAATAATGATTGTCTCATTACATCAAGGTCTTTACTTAATGGATTTAACATTTGAACATTAAAGTCAGGATGAAAAATTTCACCTCCAAACCTACCATAATACTCTGATTTTGTTAACGAATTATTTAATGTTTCTGAAAATCCCATCCCAACTAACATTTCAGAAATAACATGTTGAACTTTTTCTCGATTTATTTTTCTCGATTTATTTATTGAAGAGTTTAATTTCTTTAAAATTGGAATATTATTGAAACCGTAAATACGAAGAATCTCTTCTATTATATCAACTTCACGTGTAACATCAATACGATATGATGGAATTTCTAATTTAACTTCTGATGTATTTTTTGAAAGAATTTTAAAACCTAAATTTTGAAGTATGTTATCAACCACTTCAATAGTTAATTTAACACCAATAAGTTTATTACACCTTTCATAATTAAATAAAACAATATGATTTTGAAAACTATTATTATTAATATCAACGATATCCATATTTACTTTTCCTCCAGCTAATTCCTGAATTAAAAGTACTGCACGTTTTAATGCATAATCTACTTTATTTGGATCTACTCCTCTTTCAAAACGAAATGAAGAGTCTGTATTCAATCCCAACATTTTGGCGGTTTTTCTAATAGAAATAGGATTAAAATATGCGGACTCTAAAAAAACGTCTGATGTTTTATCTTTAATACTAGACTCTTCTCCTCCAATAACACCAGCAATACATAAATTGTCAATGCCATTTGTAATCATCAAATTTGAATCCTTCAACTTGCGAACTACACCATCTATAGTTTTAAATTCATCTCCATTTTTGGCATTCTTTACGACTATTTTACCATTTAATTTTGAAGCATCGTAAGCATGTAAAGGAGAGCCTAATTCGTGCGTGACATAATTAGTAATATCAACAACATTATTGATAGGAGAAATACCAATAGATTTTAGATTATTTTGTAACCAAGAGGGAGACGATTTAATAGTAACACCTGAAATTATAACTCCCATATAATGAGGACAATTAACTTTATCTTGAATAGACAGATTAACCTTTAGATTATTATTTTCGACTTTAAAGTTATCTATAGAAGGTATTTTTAAAGATAAATTTAAGTTATTATGAAAATTCATATAAGCAAGTATATCTCTTGTTACTCCTATATGCCCCATCGCATCTGATCGATTTGGTGTCAAACCAATTTCAATTTGATAATCTTCTTCTAAATCAAAATATTTTGATGCAGACATTCCGACTTGTGCAGAATCATTTAACTCTAAAATACCTTCATGACTACTACCTATACCAATTTCATCTTCTGCACAAAGCATTCCATATGATTCAACACCTCGTATTTTTGATTTTTTTATTTTAAACGGTTTTTCGGGAGTAGGCCATAAGGTTGAACCTAAAGTTGCAACAATAACTTTAATACCAGCTCTTGCATTATTCGCTCCACATACAATTTGAAGTGTTTCATTTCCAATGGATACGTTTGTAAGTTTTAAACGATCAGCATTAGGATGTTGTTTTGTAGATATTATCTCACCAACAAAAATTCCTTCTAAACCACCTTTTATTGATTCAATTTTATGAATGCCCTCGACTTCTAGACCGGTATTTGTCAAAATCTCACTAATTTCTATTGGAGATAAATCAATGTCTATATATTTTTTTAACCAATTATATGAAATCTTCATGATTTATTAGAAAAATAAATTTGAAAACAAAGATACCAAAATCTAACTAAATTATAAAGTTACATTAATAGTCAAATACATGTAAAATTATTATAATTCTATTATTTCTGAGTTGATAAATCTTTCTTAAGTTAAGTTCTAATTTATAAGTAAATTTGTTTCTATTTTTAAAGAAATGAAAACTACTTTAACTTTAATTACATTCTTATTTGTATTTCAAATACTCAGCCAAGATAATGCTACTCTAAGTGGTTATCTGAAAGATATTAGTAGTGGTGAAACAATAATAGGAGGAAAAATATACATCCCAAAATTAAAAAAAGGAACAGTAACTAACACATACGGATTCTACTCACTAACTGTTCCCAAAGGAAATTATTTAGTTGAATTTCGTTCCTTTGGTATGGAAACAGTAACAAAAAATATCAACCTTACAACTAATGTTAGATTAGATTTAGAAATTGAAAAAAATCTTCAAAATTTAGAGGAAGTTATTGTTAATGCAAATGCTGAAGAAAACATCAAGAGCACTAAACTAGGACAATTAAAACTTGATATTAATGAGATAAAAACACTCCCAGCATTTATGGGGGAAGTCGATGTCATAAAAACAATTCAATTATTACCAGGAGTTTCCTCTGCTTCAGAGGGTGGACAAGGTTTTTATGTCAGAGGTGGAGGACCAGATCAAAACCTTGTTTTATTAGATGAAGCAGTTGTATATAATGCTGCTCACTTATTTGGTTTTTTTTCTGTATTTAATGCAGATGCTGTAAAAAATGTTAACCTAATTAAAGGCGGTATGCCGGCTAATTTTGGAGGTAGAATGTCATCTGTCCTTCAAGTTAACACAAATGATGGTAATAAAAAGAAATTAGGTATTAAAGGGGGAATAGGAGCAATATCCTCTAGAATAACTATAGAAGGACCATTTAAAAAAGACAAAGGTTCATTTATTGTCTCTGGAAGAAGAACTTACCTAGATCTTATTATGAAAGCTGCAATTCCTGATTCGTCACCTTTTTCAGGATCTAGTTATTATTTTTTTGACCTTAACCTAAAACTAGATTATGAAATAACCAAAAGAGATAAGATTTTTTTCACTAGCTATTATGGTAAAGATGACTTTAGTTTTGGTAATGTAGATGATAATTTTCAAGTCGATATGCCTTGGGGTAATGGAATAGCAAGTCTAAGGTGGAATCATATATTCTCAAGTAAGTTATTTATGAATCTTAATACAACACTAACCGACTATAATTTTAGCTTTGGATCATCTCAAGATGAATTTCGTTTTACATTAAACTCCGGTATTCGAGACTATGGTGCAAAAATAGGTTTCACCTACTTTCCAAATGCAAGACATAAAATGAAATTTGGTGCCGATTATATATACCATACATTTACTCCTGTAAGTGTTTCTGCTGAGAGTGGTAATACAACTTTTGATACAGGCCTAGCTCAAAAATTATTTAGTCATGAATCTGCAATATATTTTCTAGATGAATTTGACATAAATGAAAATATAAGAGTAAATGGAGGATTAAGATATAGTACATTTCAACATGTCGGCCCATTTACTAGATACATAAAGGGAGATATTAGTACACCTGACACAACAATTGATTATGAAAAAAGAGAAATAATCAAATTTTATCACGGACTTGAACCAAGAATTTCCTTAAGGTGGCTTCTTCCAGGTAAAAGCTCTATTAAAGCTGGATATTCTTACAACTACCAATACGTACATTTGACATCCCTAAGTGCTGTATCTCTTCCAACAGATATTTGGTACCCAACAACCGATAAGGCTAAACCACAACAAGGCTGGCAAGCATCCATTGGATACTTTAAAAATTTTCTTGAAAATCGAATTGAAGCATCTATTGAAATATACTACAAAACAATGCAAAATTTGATTGAATATAAAGAAGGAGCATTACCAGGAGATAATATTCAAGACAATACAGATAATCTATTAGTCTTTGGAAATGGTTGGAGTTATGGTTCCGAATTTTTCATAAAAAAAAGAATCGGGAAATTTACAGGCTGGTTTGGATATACTTGGAGCAAAACTGAAAGAAAATTTGAAGATTTAAACAACGGTCAACCATTCTCCGCTAAATATGACCGAAGACACGATCTATCAATAGTTACCTCATATAAGATAAATGAGCGATGGACTATTAGTGGATCATTTATTTATGCTACTGGAAATACATTAACACTTCCAACATCTTGGTATGTTCAAAATCAGTCATTACTTTTTAATTATGGCCAAAGAAATTCAACAAGAATGGCTCCTTATCATAGATTAGATCTCTCGGCAACATGGTATGGAAGAGAGTACAAAGACAAGATAGATATTGAAACAGGTAAAATAATAAAAGTAAAAAAGAAACTTCGAACAAATGTCGCAATATCAATATATAATGTATATAATAGAGCTAACCCATACTTCTTGTATGTAGATAATGATGGTGACTTTCTTGCAGGAGATTTTGAAATAACAGTAAAACAAGTCACTCTTTTCCCTATTCTACCTAGTATAACATGGAATTTTGAATTTTAATTATGAAACAATTAGTTTATTTACTATTTCTTACATCTCTTGCTACATTATCATGTACCAAGGAAGTTACAATAGATATACCAGAATATGATGAAGATATTGTTATTGACGGAAGAATTGAAACCAATGAACCCCCATTTATATTAATTTCAAAATCTCAAAATATATATGCTCCAACTGATATAACTTCTTTCATAAATGGATTTGTGTCAGGCGCTAATATAACTGTTTCAGATGGAACAACAACAGTAGCTTTAGAAGAATTCTGTTCAAATAATTTACCCCCTGGGACTGAATCAATTGTATCAAACATACTAGGTATTGATGAAGATGAATTAGCAAACTTTAATATTTGCGGATATACTTCCTTAGATCCATCTATATTTGGTCAAGTTGGAAAAACATACTCATTAAAAGTAGAACTAGAAGACAAAATATTTACTTCACAAACCCAAATAAAAGCTCCTACTCCGCTTACAAATCTTTATTGGAAGGCAGACGGAGACTTGTTAAATTTTGGATATGCTTGGGCTACACTTTCAGATCCTCCAGGACAATTCGATGCATATAAATGGGAAGTTAAACGTATTAACACAGACACTAATGGATTAACTTTAGATCCAAATTTTATAACTCCTTTCAGCCCTGTTTTTAATGATGATTTCTTTGATGGACTAACTTTTGATTTCTTTTATGATAATCCTCAAGGTTATGAAGATGATAATATAGATGAAACATTAGGTTTATATCCAAAAGGAGATACTTTAGTAATAAAATTTTCAAAAATTGATAGAGATGTGTATGAATTTATGGAAAAAAAATACGCACAATTAGCTACTTCCGGAAACCCTTTTGCTACACCAACTAATATTCCTTCTAATATTATTGGAGGAGCTCTTGGAGTTTGGGCTGGATACAGTCCAACATATGACACCTTATATTGTTATCCCTAATTAGTTATATTATGCGCTTTATCTTATTTTTTACAACTTCTATATGCTTTCTCATCTCATGTACCAAAGAGATTGAAATAAATCTACCTCAACATGATACTAATATTGTTGTAGATGGTACTATTGAAACAAACAGACATCCTATTGTGCTAATATCAAAATCAGCTGATATTTATTCCTCAACAAATATCGATACATATTTGTCTAATTTTATTTTAGATGCAGAAGTCAAAGTTGTGTGTAATCAGGATACAACAACATTAAATCTATATACAATATCAAACCTTCCAATTGAATCACAAAAAAAACTTGCAGAAATGCTTAGATTAAAAGACTTAGATGAACTACAATTTCTCCCTCCTTTGATGGTATATAGCTCTACTGACATTATAGGAAATATTAATCAAACTTATAAACTCATTATAAAATATAATGAAAAATACTACACTGGTGAAACTAAAATAGAAAATCCAATACCATTAGACGTATTATACTGGAAAGGTGAACTTGAAAACAACAATTATGGATACGGTTGGGCACTATTAAGCGATCCTTCAAACCAATTTAATGCATATAAATGGGAAGTTAAACGTACTAATTTAAATTCAGAAGGAATATCAATTGATAATATATTCAGGTCAGCAAAAGGATGGTTTTTTGATGATAAATATTCTGATGGTCTTTCCTTTGAGTTCTCTTTTAAAAATCCTTTAAAAAGGAAAGATACCACACATCTAAAAGAGTATAGGAGATATTATAGAATTGGTGATACTGTTGTTGTTAAATTCTCAAGAATGGATGAATCAGTACATGAATTTTTAGAAAAAAAATATACACAATTAACGACTGTTGGAAGTCCTTTTAGCACTCCAATAAATATACCATCTAATATGAATGGAGGGGCGCTTGGAATATGGGCAGGTTATAGTCCAGTATATGATACATTATATTGTTATCCTTAGTCAACTTAAGATTTTTATCAAAATGAAAATATTACTTCTTTCTTTTATTTTAATTGATTTAACAAGCTCATTTTCTCAAATAAATTCTATTAATAATGAAAATAAAAAGTATGAATTATTATTAAAGAAAATAAACAAACAATTCCCTCAAATTTCTTCATATGATGCAAGAAAGAAAATAGATAATAATAAAACTATTTTTTTAGACATAAGATCAGCAAAAGAATATAGTATCAGCCATATAAAAAATGCCATTTTAATTGACTTCAATAAATTTGATATAAAATCAATAGATTCTATATCAAAACAAGACGAAATAATCGTTTATTGCAGTATTGGAAGTAGAAGTATTAACATCGGCGAAAAACTTCAAAAATTAGGTTATCAAAATGTAAAAAATCTAAGTGGAGGTCTCTTCCACTGGATTAATATTAATTTTCCTCTTGTTAATAATAAAGGCGAAAAAACAATAGATATACATGGCTATTCTAAAGAATGGTCTAAATGGATTATAAATGGGAATATCGTCTACTAAAATTAACATATGTCTGAAAATTTAATTATTATTTTCGTTAAGAATGTTACTCTGGGAAAAGTTAAAACTCGCTTAGCAAAAGCTATTGGAGATGATGAAGCATTTAATGTTTATCAGTACTTATTTAATATTACTGAAAGTGAATCACTAAAGGTTAAAAATAGCGATTTACACATTTATTTTTCAGATAAAATAATTGAATCTGTTTGGCCAAAAAAAGAAAAATTTATCCAAAGTGGTAACGATTTAGGTGAGCGTATGATGAACGCTTTTGAATTTGGATTCAAAAAAGGTTATAAACATATTATTGGTATAGGTTCTGATTTGCCCGATTTAAAAGCTGAATTATTGGATTTAGCAATAAAAAAATTGAAGACATCAGATACTGTTATGGGCCCTTCTTTTGATGGAGGATATTATCTTATCGGAATGAAAAAATTTATGCCTTTTTTATTTCAAAATAAACCTTGGAGTGAAAATAACTTATTAAAAATAACTGCTAAAGAAATATTACAAAAAGGATATAGTTTGGATAAGTTGCCTCTTTTAAACGATATTGACAACATAGAAGACTTAAAAAACTCATCTATATCAAAATTTTTTAAAAGTATTTTTTAATTAATAGTATAAATTATGGTCTAAATAATTAGTAACATAATCAGCTATACCTTCTTCTAAAGAAATAAAATCCCTATTATATCCCGATTCAATGAGCTTAAGCATGTTTGCTTGAGTATAATATTGATACTTATCTCTTATATCAATTGGTGTGTCAATAAAAGTAATATTCTCTTCTTTGTGCATAGCTTTAAAAGTATTTTTAGCTAAATCAATAAAAGTTCTAGCTTTTCCAGAACCCAAATTATAGATACCTGAACTAGGTGGTGAATGCAACAAGTAACTACAAACATTTATTATATCTTTAACATAAATAAAATCTCTTAACTGACATCCATCTTTATATTTAGAATTATGAGATCTAAATAACTTCATTTTCCCTGTTCTTTTTATTTGACTATATGCATGAAAAATTACTGAAGCCATTCTATCCTTATGAAATTCATTTGGACCGTATACATTGAAGAATTTTAATCCTGACCAAAATGGGGGTGTATCTATTTGCTTAATTACCCATTTATCAAAATCATTCTTAGAGTTACCATATGGATTCAAAGGTTCTAGACTAGGTATAATAGAATGATCATCATTATATCCATATTCACCTAAACCGTATGTGGCAGCGGAACTTGCATATACTAATGGTATAGAAAATTTAACACAATTATCCCATACTTGCTTAGAAAAGTCGTAATTCAACTCTTTCAAGATAGAAACATCAAATTCTGTAGTATCTGTTCTTGCTCCAATATGAAAAATAAATTCAACATCTTGACCAGAACCTTTTATCCATTCAAAAAAATCTTGTCTTTGAATTTTAGATCTAAACTTCTTATTTTTTAAATTTTGATGTTTAATGCTTTTAGAAAAATCATCAACCAATATAATATCTTGATACCCCAACTTATTCAAATGAGAGACTAAACAACTGCCTATAAATCCAGCTGCTCCAGTAACTACTATCATAATTTTAGGGTTTTATCTAGAACAATCCATTAATTTCTGCATCGATAGCATTGATAATTTGACCAAGATCTTCTTGATTATCTGGAAAATTATTTTCATCAACATCAATAACAAGTAACTTTCCTTTATCATATGTAGATATCCATGCTTCATATCTTTCATTTAAACGTTTTAGATAGTCTAAACGAATACTTTCTTCATAATCTCTTCCTCTTTGCTGAATTTGATTAACTAAAGTAGGGACAGAAGCTCTTAGATAAATCAATAAATCTGGGGGTGAGACAAATGAATCCATCAAATTAAATAAAGAAAAATAATTTTCAAAATCACGTGTTGTCATTAATCCCATAGAATGAAGATTAGGAGCAAAAATAAAAGCATCTTCATAAATAGTTCTATCTTGAATTACATTTTTTTCTGCCTTCTGAATTTCTTGTATTTGAGTAAACCTACTATTTAAATAATATATTTGAAGATTAAATGACCAACGTTGCATATCCTCATAAAAATCATTCAAATATGGATTTTGTTCAACATCTTCAAAATGGGTATCCCAATCAAAATGTTTGGCTAACATTCTAGTCAATGTTGTTTTTCCTGATCCTATATTACCTGCTATCGCAATATGCATACAATCTACTTTTGAAAAATCTAAATTACAAATTTTAAGTAAAGAATCAAGATTTATTTAATTGAAGCTTATATTTATAAACTCTTTGATTTACTCTAAAATAAAAAAAATCATTTTTATATTTCAATTCAAAAATACCATTCATAGGTAAATTGATAGATAATTCATCGGTTGTAAAATAGTTTTTTATAAATAAATTTGTGTCAGATAATGTAAATATTGTTGTTTCATTCACATCTATTTGTAAAATGTTTCTTTGATCAATAAATTCAATTAAGCTTGCATATAAATCAAGTATATATATACCTTTTGTAATATCAAGAAGAAATAACATATTTTCACTTTCTATTATTTGTGTAATATTATTAATATCAAGAATACCTCTTAAGTTTCTGACTATCTGACTTTGTTGTTTATTACTTAAAGACAATAAATGTAATGTTAAGTTTAAATTATCAACAACCCAAACCTTATTTGGTTGATAAGAAGAGCAAATGAGCTCTGCGCTGTTAATCCCCTCTAAAGACAAATCAATACAATCATCAAGGAAAGATAATGTATTATCAAAATAACATATTGTTTGTTGTTCTTCTGAAAAATATAAAAGCTTCATTGAATTAATTGGGATAACTGTTTTTGCATTACCTAAAGACTTAATACTTTGTGAAAATATTCTATTTCCAGTTGAATCATACTTATGAATCATCTCACCATTAGAAATATAAATATTCTCTAATAGATCAACAGCCCAGGTCTCACCATTATTTATTTTGTATGAGTTAACTACCTCCCATGAATATGAATCTTGTTGAGAGATAACATAGTTCAAATTGAATATTAACATGAAAAAGAAAAACTTATTTATCACCTGTATAAATTGTTATTTTTTGTAAATTTTAAAATCTGATCTATAAAAAAACGATTATTAGATAAACGTGGAACTTTATTTTGACCACCTAGCTTATCAATTGATTCCAACCATAAATTAAACGTTCCCTTAGAAACAGAATTAACAACTGGTTTAGATAATACCAAATTATTGCATCTTTTTGAATCATAATCAGAATTTAATTCTCTTAAAGTTTCATCCAAAATTAAAATAAATCTATCTATTTCCTTTGGTTGTTTTTTAAATTCAATAACCCACTCGTGTGCACCATTATTAGAAGAATCCATAAATATAGGAGCTACAGTATATTCATTAATCTCTGCACCTGTTTTAAGACAAGCAATTGAAATTGCTGATTCTGTATTTTCAATAATTAATTCTTCACCAAAACAATTAATATAACTTTTAATTCTTCCTGTTATTTTAAATCTGTAAGGACTTCGACATGTAAAGCGAATTGTATCACCAAGAATATATCTCCAAAGTCCACCATTAGTAGATATAACAACTGCATAATTTTGATCTAACTCTATATTTTTCAATGAAACAACTTCATTAGATTTAATATCATTAAAAGATTCCATTGGAATAAATTCAAAATATATACCATAATCTAACATTAATAACATTTCATCCGAATTTATTTGATCTTGTATTCCAAAAAAACCTTCTGATGCATTATATGTTTCAACATAATTCATATTTAAATCTGGAATTAATCGTTTAAATTGATCACGATAAGGTTGAAAACTCACTCCTCCGTGCATAAACAATTCAAGATTGGGCCAAACTTCTTTCAGATTTTCTCTACCAGAAATTTCAAGTACTTTATTAACTAATACCATTGTCCAACTTGGGACACCTGCAATAATATAAACATCTTTGTCAATAGTTGACTCTGCCATACGTTGAATCTTTTCTCTCCATTCACTCATTAAAGCAATATCTCGAGAAGGAGTCCTTCTTATTTCAGCCCACCAAGGTAAATTCTTAACTATAATTGCCGATAAATCACCAAAATAAGAATCAGCTGAAAGATGATTTATTTTTGAACTTCCTCCTATAATTAAATGTTTACCCTTATATAGATTTCTGTTGGGATAATTATTATAATATAAAGCCAATAAATCTTTTCCTCCTTTGTAATGACATTCTTCAAGAGATTCTTTCGTCACTGGAATTAATTTACTTCTACCATTTGTTGTACCGGAAGACTTAGCAAACCATTTTGTAGCTGTTGGCCAAAGTACACTTTTTTCTCCAGTGATAGATCGGTCAATCCATGGTTTAATTGACTCATAAGACTGCAGGGGAACCTGTTTGAAATCATTATGATTTTTGACTAATCTGAAACTATGTAATCTACCAAATTCGGTTTTACTTCCACTATTTATTAAATTTTGGAATACCTCATTTTGAACTTCAATTGGATATTTACAAAAAAGTTTAATCTGATGAATTCTCTTCTTCATCATCCATGCAAAAAAAGAATTAAATGGCATGCATTATTCGATTAAATTAACAAGAAATTGATTCAAAACAAAGTTGGATCACAGGTAATAAAAATGTTAACCAAAGATTACAATTGATACTACAATTGTAATCAAAATAACTGTTACAATTGTACCCAATACTACTGTTGATTTTTCAAAATAATTGTCAGACATAACTATACAGAGTTTACAGCAGTAAAAGTAATAATTATATATTATTAAAAGTTAATATATATGATAAAAAAAGTGTAAAATAAGTAGGAATTTTGTTAGCACATTTTCATACTAAGCCTCACACATAACACAATCTTTCTTTTGCTTAAATTTCTGAGCTGCATTCATACTATGTTGATAATACAAAGATTTCAAACCTAATTTCCAAGCAGTAATGTATAGCTGATTAATTTCTTTAACTGGCATATCAGGATGAACAATAATATTCACGGACTGACCTTGGTCTATGTATTCTTGTCTATTACCTGCTTGATAAATAATATCCATTTGATCAATTTCTGAGTATGTTTTAAAAACATTTTTTTCTTTTTCAGAAAGAAAGTCTAAATGTTGAACTGATCCATCTCGATCTCTTATAGAATGCCAAGTATCAAGGTTATTTCGACCCTTTTTCTCTAGCAATTCTAACAAGAATGGATTCTTAATTGTTGTCTTAATCTTTGCTATATCTTTAACATATGTATTTGACCAAATAGGTTCAATACCTTGTGATACCTGTCCTAAAATAAAAGCGGAAGAAGTAGTTGGGGCAATCGCATTTAAAGTAGCATTTCTCCTACCATAACCTTTTAAAATATTTGGCTCTCCAAATTTTTCTGCCAACTCTTCAGAAGCTTTATATGAACGATCTTTTATGAACTTAAAAATTTCTGTATTCAAATTATAGGATTCTTGATCATTAAAAGGTAACATTTTAGATTGAAGTAAAGAATGCCAACCAAGAACACCCAAACCTAAAGAACGGTTTTCCTTTGCGAAATTATAAGCACGTTCCATAAACAAGAATACTTGTTGATCTTCTCGGTCAATTGAATCTCTGTATACTTCCAACTTACTTAAAAATTCAGTAATTACAGCATCTAAAAAATACACCATTGTTTCTACAGCGTCTGTATCTTTCCACTTATCATAATGTAATAAATTTAAAGAGGATAATACACAAACAAAGGACCATTTATCATTAGATGGAAGCATTATTTCGGTACATAGATTACTAGCATAAATTTTGTGATTTTTATCTTTATACACTTCAGGAGATCCATTATTTGCTTTATCTGTAAAGAAAATATAAGGATAACCTATTTCTCCTCTTCTCTGAATAACTTTAGCCCATATTTTCCTCTTGTCTTCATCTCCAGCTATCATATCATCCATCCAATTATCAGTTACGGTTACACCATGTGTTAATTCTTGAATTGGATTTCCTTCTGTACCTATATCTAAAAACTCTGAAATATCGTCGTGTTCTACAGGAAGGTATGGTGAAAAACGACCACGACGAACAGAACCTTGGCTTACAACATCAACCATAGTCTCAAAGAGCTGCATAACATGAACAGCTCCTGATGCTTTACCATTATTTTTTACTGCTGCTCCTCTATGTCTTATATTACCGAAATAACCGGAAGTTCCACCTCCAAGTTTTGACATCATACCAACCTCTGATTGAGTATATAGAATATTACCCATATCATCAGATAAATTAGACCCAAAACAACTTATAGGCAGCCCTCTCTCCTTGCCAAAATTAGACCATACTGGGGAAGCTAAAGAGAAGAAGCCTTCAGACATATATTTATAAAATTTATTGCTGTAGCCGTGAATACCTAAAAGCTCTTCCGCCCTATCTCCTATTTCACGAATTCTATCTTCAGCCTTAACGCCAGATTCTAAATAGCCTGCTGATAAAAAATTCCTACTATGGTCGGTTAACCAATGAAAAGAATGATTTTCTTTTTCTCTTTGAGATTTTAAGCTTTCTTTTCGTGCCTTTACTAAAAGATTCTCTTCAATATTTAAATCTTTCTTTTCTTCAATATTTTTTACCGTTTTATTCATTTTAAAAAAGATCATCTGCTGTTATACTCTGCGTTCTTTTGCTGTAATTAATTGATCTCTTGACAAAGAAATCTCCATGTTTTGTACCAATAATCTCATCGTTAAACCACTCTGTTTGGCTTAACAAATCTTGATTAGTTTCAAAAATACTTTCTACACCAATACTTTCTAGTGAACGATTAAATCTATCTTTAATAAATTCGATAACTTGATTTTTAGGTAAGAAGTCTAACTCTCCTTTCTCAAAAATCCAATCAATAATTTCACTTTCTGCTTTAAAAGCTTTGATACACATATCTTGTATTTTTGATATATACTTTTCACCAAACCAAGTTGGATTTTCTGACTTTATAATCTTGATTAAATCAATACCAAAATCTCCGTGAATTTGCTCTTCTTTTGATGTTGCTTCAACCACGTTTGAAACACCTTTAAGCATATTTCTGTGCTTATTGAATGCCATTATAATTAAAAATTGAGAAAATAATGATACATGTTCAATAAAAAGTGAGAAAAGCAATACTGATTCAGAATATTCTTGTATATCTTCACTTTTAGACTTTGAAAGTGCTGCTTCAAGGTATTGAACTCGACGCATTATAACTGGTTTTTTCTTGAGTGTTTGAAACTCTTGATTCAAACCTAAAATTTCAAGAAGATGTGAATATGCATCAGCATGTCGTACTTCACTTTCACCAAATGTTGCACCTACAGAACCTACCTCTGGTTTAGGTATTCTTTGATAAATATCTCCCCAAAAACTTTTAACAGCTACTTCTATTTGAGAAATAGCTAGCATTGTATTCTTAATAGCAGAACGTTCTAAATCTGTAAGCTTAGCTTTAAAATCCTGAATATCACTTGTGAAATTAAACTCTGAATGAATCCAATAAGAGTGTCTTATAGCATCAACATAATCATATAGCTCAGGATATTCATAGGGCTTCAAAGTAATTCTCTTTTCAAAAATATTTCTCTTTCGTTTTTGATGCTGATTATTTCTATATAAGATATATGCTTTAGCAACATCTAAAAATTCACTTTGCATTAATTTCTGTTCAACAATATCTTGAATCTCTTCAATACTTGGAATATAATTTGTTATTTTTCGTTGACGTTCTAATAGTATTTCATGAACACTCTGAGAGATGCATCCAGCATCAACCAAATCACCATTGTCAACAGAGCTCATTGCTTTAAGTATAGCTCCTGTAATCTTTTGTAAATCAAACTCTTCTGTTGAAGAATCTCTTTTTAAAACACGTTTAATAATATTCGTAGATGCACTCATAATAACATAAATTTTGATACCTTTAAAGTAGGATAGACGAAATTACAAGATATTATAAATGATTTGAAATAAAATCTAAATGGCTTTTCAACATCGATAGTTGATAACTATATAAAGTCAAATAAATCAAGCACATAGGAGATGAAAAAAAGATTAAGAAATATTTATTTTTAATAATGAAAGTAATTTAAAAAATCAGTCTCTTCCACCCAAAATTCTTAATAAGGACATAAACAAATTAATAAATAAAATATACAACTGAAGTCCACCTATCAATGAAAGTTTTGCGCGATCAATCTCTGACATCATTTGATTTTGAGCAATACTTTTTAAAGACTGCATATAATATGCTGTTAAACCTGTAAAAACAAATACACCAATAACGGCTATAATGAAACTCATCGTATTACTTTGAAACCAAATATTAGTGATCCCAGCAATAAAAATTCCAATAAAACTCATATACATTAAGCTTCCAAATTTTGTCAAATCTGTCTTCGTTGTAAAGCCTAGAATTGCCATTCCACCGAATGCGCCGGCAGCAACAAAAAATGTTAACGCAATTTCATTAATTGAATAAATTAACATTACACTACTCAAACTTAATCCCATTAGAGCAGAGAAAATAAAAAACAATATTAACAAACTTAAAAATGATAACCTTTGATAAGCCATTTGAATTAATAATCCTAAACCAACAGGTGCAAAAGATACTACCCAAAAAAGAGGTGACATTCCTGTGCCAGCTGATTTTAAAAAATACTTAGAAAAAAAATCAGGAGTACCAGTGTAATATGCTACTATTCCTGAAACCGATAGTGCTGCAAACATATATGTATAAACATTCTTAAAAAATTCACGTGTTATTGATTTTGAATATCCTACATTTTCTTGGTTAAAAATATTACTCATAATTAATGTAATTTTGCTTGTGTTAAATTAATAAATTCTTTTCTAGTTGCTTCATTATTTAAAAATATACCAGTAAAAGCACTTGATGTGGTTACTGAATTTTGTTTTTGAACTCCTCTCATTTGCATACACATGTGAGATGCTTCAATGACAACAGCAACACCCTTAGGATTAAGTGTTCTATTTATACAATCTCTAATTTCAATTGTCAACCTCTCTTGAACTTGCAATCTCCTTGAATATGCATCCACTACACGAGGTATTTTACTTAGACCAACTATTTTTCCATTAGGAATATATGCAATATGAGCTTTTCCAAAAAAGGGTAATAAATGATGCTCACACATAGAATAAACTTCAATATCTTTTACAATAACCATCTCAGAATATTCTTCATGAAAAATAGCTTGATTGATTATATTTTCTGGAATAAGACTATTACCACTTGTTAAAAATTGCATGGCCTTAGCCATTCTCTCCGGGGTCTTTTTTAAACCTTCACGATTAATATCTTCTCCAATTTGGGTTAGTATAGTTGAATAATTTTTCGATAAAACTTTGGTAGTCTCATCATCATATACAATTTCTTCTTTCATTTTATATAAATTAAAATGGTTCTCTTCCTCCAAAATATTCTACAAAATTATTTTCTGTTTCAAATAATTTAATTTTAGCTAAATCACCTCCAGCATCTGATATAGGACCTACAATTCTGTTCCAAATCTTTATAACCACATTCTCTGTAGATGGAATTATACCATTTAGAAAAGGAACATCTATATTCATATTTCTATGATCTAATTCTTCAATTATTTCTTTATTAATAATTTTGCTTAAGGTCTTCAAATTAATTATGAAACCAGTTTCTGGATTTGGAACTCCCTTTACGGTAACGAACAATATATAATTATGTCCATGCCAATTTTGGTTGCTACATTTCCCAAAAACCTCATTATTTTTTTTTATTGACCAATCTTCTCTAAAAAGCTTATGAGCTGAATTAAATCTTTCTCTTCGAGTTATATATACAGTTTCCAATCTTAAAATTTATAAACAAATATAAAATGAATAATAAAACTATTAATAAAAAATAATCAGAAAATAATTTATTTGAGTTTAATTACAATATCTTAAAATATTTGTTTTTTTAGTAATTCTAATCTTAAATGAAAGTTCAATATTTTGTATTTTTACACTTATTCTTTTTAAATGAAAAAAAATAAGAAACATAAAGGTTTTGATGTCGAGGCAATTAGAAACGATTTTCCTATTCTACACACAAAAGTTTACGACAAATCATTAATATACTTTGATAATGCTTCAACATCTCAAAAACCAAAGGTTGTAATTAATGCTATTGAAAACTACTACACTTTTTACAACTCAAATATACATCGAGGAGTTCATTTGTTAAGTCAAGAATCAACAGATCAATACGAAAAAACAAGGACAAAAATTAAAGAATATATAAATGCTAGTTTTTCTGAAGAGATAATCTTCACAAGAGGAACTACAGATGCAATTAATACAATTGCTTTCTCATTTGGAGAATTAATTTCAAAAGATGATGAAATTATTATTTCTGAAATGGAACATCATTCAAACATAGTACCCTGGCAAATGCTTTGTGAAAGAATAGGCTGTAAACTTAAAATTATTCCTATAAATAACAAAGGTGAATTAATCCTATCAGAATTTGAAAACCTATTAAATAAAAAAACAAAATTAGTTTCCGTTTCTCACATATCGAATACACTAGGAACAATTAACCCAATTAAAGACATAATTGATTTGTCCCATAAAATTGGTGCTAAAGTTTTAATTGATGGAGCACAAAGTCTTCAACATATGAAAATCGATGTCAAAAAGTTAGATTGTGATTTTTATGTTTTCTCAGGTCATAAAATTTTTGGCCCTACTGGAATTGGGGTTCTTTACGGAAAAAAAAACCTATTAAATCATATGCCACCATATCAAGGTGGGGGTGATATGATTGAAAAAGTAAGTTTTAAGAAAACAACATACAATACATTACCGCATAAATTTGAAGCTGGAACCCCAAACATTTCGGGAACAATAGGATTGGGATTTGCTATTGATTATTTAAAAAAAATAAATCTAAATAAAAGTGAAGATCATGAAAATGAACTAACTACTTATGCGACAAAAGAACTAAAAAAAATAAAGGATATTCACATTATTGGAGAAGCTAAAGAAAAATCAAGTGTTATTTCTTTTGTGATTAATAATATTCATCCATCAGATATTGGAACATTACTTGACAAACAGGGTATTGCAGTTAGAACAGGACATCATTGTACACAACCGTTAATGGATTACTTCAAAATACCCGGAACAATTCGAGTATCATTTGCTTTTTACAATACAAAAAAAGAAATCGATAGTTTCATTTTAGCGTTAAAAAAATGTATAAAAATTTTAACTTAAAAAACATGACTATAGAACAAAAACAACAAGAAATTATCGATGAATTTGAAGTCTTTGAGGATTGGATGGATAAATATGAACACATCATCGAAATTGGTAAAAGTATACCAATAATTTCAAAAAAAAACAAAACAAACGAACGACTTATTGAAGGCTGTCAATCAAAAGTTTGGTTACATATGGAACTTATAAATGGCAAAATTTCTTTGACCGCTGATTCAGATGCTATAATTACAAAAGGGATAATTGGATTACTTATACGTGTCATGAACAATGAAGCTGCAGAAGTAATTGCTAAAAATGACTTAAGATTTATAAATGAAATTGGTCTACAGGAACATTTATCTCCTACAAGAGCAAATGGTTTAGCAAATATGGTTAAACAAATAAAATTGTATGCTATTAAAATAATAACAGAATAATCCATTTATTATGGAAAGTACCTCAGAACTAGAAAATAAAGTAATTGAAATACTTAAAACAATTTATGACCCTGAAATTCCGGTTGATGTTTTTGAATTAGGACTTATATATGAAGTAAAAATTGATTCAAAAGCAAACATTGAAATTATAATGACTCTTACTTCTCCGAACTGTCCTGTAGCAGAATCAATGCCAAAGGAAATTGAAACAAAAATTGCAAATTATCCAAAATTCAATTCGTGTAAAGTAAACATTGTTTTTGATCCACCGTGGAGCAAAGACATGATGAGTGAAGAAGCTCTTCTTGAACTCGGATTTTTATAATTAATAATATGAGAAGAGTCGTTGTAACAGGGTTGGGAGCATTAACGCCAATAGGTAATAATCTAGATGAATTTTGGGAAAATATTGTAAATGGGCAAAGTGGTGCTGGAAGCATATCAAAATTTGATACAACCAAACATAAAGTTAAATTTGCATGCGAAATCAAAAATTATGATCCAAAAAATTATTTCAATACTAAAGAGATAAAAAAATACGATCTTTTTTCTCAGTATGCATTAATTGCGGTTGAGGAAGCTTTATCAAATGGAGAAATTGATGTCAAATCATTAGACAGAAATAGAGTCGGTGTTATATGGGGTTCTGCTAATGGGGGAATTCAAACATTTGAAAATCAAATAAAAGAATACTTTGAAAATGAGTTCACACCTAGATTTTCTCCGTTTTTTATTCCAAGAATACTAGTTGATATTGCTTCAGGAATTATATCAATAAAATATGGATTAAAAGGAGTAAACTTCTGTCCAGTTTCTGCTTGTGCCACCTCTAATACTGCAATGATCGAAGCATTCAATCATATTAAATGGAATAAAGCAGATATGATAATTACAGGGGGGTCTGAAGCTGCAATCACAGAGTCTACA